>Ga0335071_10000719_pt1 | contig 36003 bp, 34 predicted proteins | sample Lox_Sample_15_FD_206724 | JGI IMG/M metagenome (GOLD analysis project Ga0335071, IMG submission 206724) | Soil microbial communities from Loxahatchee National Wildlife Refuge, Florida, United States - Lox_Sample_1.5 | ecosystem: Environmental > Terrestrial > Soil > Wetlands | place: USA...
GGACCGTGGGTTACTCCAGCTGTGCCATCGACCAACCACAGGAAAGGGGAGCGCAGATGCTCAACACTAACCAGAAAAAAAGGCTTCTGGAGATCGCCCGCGCCTCGATAGAAGCATATTTAAAAACCGGCAAGCGCATGGAGCTTGTTGAAGACGATCCGGTCCTGTCCAAGGCGCACGGCGCCTTTGTAACCTTGCACGAGCATGGCCAGCTGCGCGGCTGCATCGGTAATCTCGTCGGCAATCAGCCGTTATACCTGACGATAAGGGATATGGCCGTCGAGTCGGCAGTGGGGGATCCGCGTTTCCCGCCCCTTCAGCCGGCAGAGCTTAAGGATGCCGAGATAGAGATTTCGGTACTTTCTCCTCTCCAGCGGGTTTCTTCCGTCGATGAAATAAAGCTCGGGACCCACGGCGTATTGGTAAAGCGCGGATACCGTAGCGGCGTGTTCCTGCCCCAGGTGGCCGCAGAAACCGGCTGGTCAAAGGAGGAATTCCTCTCTGCGCTCTGCAGCCATAAGGCAGGGCTTTCCCCCGACGCCTGGAAAGAAAAAGCTACCGAGCTTTATGTGTTTACGGCTACGGTCTTCTCCGAAAAAGAGCCCTAGCGGTGTTCCCCCTTATTGCGAATCTTTTCGTTACCGGTTTGTTGTTAGGCTGTGGTCCCTGCGCGGCCAGTTGCGGGCCGATACTGGTATCGTATGTTGCCGGCACCCGCAAGAACGTTACCGGGGCCCTGGCTTTTTATGCCCAGTTTTGCGCCGGCCGCATGGCGGTATATGCGGGCTTGAGTATCGCCGTATTCTTTGCGGGTAGCTTTGTGTTCGAAGGAGCCTGCGGCAGCATCGCCAGATATGCGGCGATTGCCGGAGGCGCGTTCATTGCCGTAATAGGGGTACTCATGGCGCTGGGGAAGGATTTGGCCTGGCCAGTCTGTCGCATGTTCGAAGCTCATTTTCTGCAAAAGGGTTACCCCAGCGCTCTCTTACTGGGGTTGGTCCTGGGGATATCCCCTTGCGCCCCCTTGTTTGCCGTGCTTTCGTATGTGGGGTTGGTATCGAAAACATGGGCACAGGCCTTCTGCTACGGTCTGGCGTTCGGTGCAGGGACGTGCGTATCCGTGCTTATCGTACTGGTAGCGCTGGCAGGATGTATCCCGGCCTGGCTGCGCAGGGGGCCGGCTATCTATGTGCGGCTGTTGCGAACGAGCTGCGGTTTGGTGATCGCAGTTCTAGGGATCCAGGTGATAATGAAAGCGTATAGGTGAGAGAATGCACCGGTGTTTAGTTTCGTCAAAACAAATATCATCCGCTCAGATCAGCATACACGACGCAGCGCAGATCCATCATATCCAGGACGTGCTGCATCTGGAGACAGGAGATACGATCGTGGCGTTCGACGAAGAGCGCAATGAATATCTTTGCGGTATTCGCAGTATTTCCAAGAAAGCCGTGCTCTTGGATATAAAAGAGAGGCTTCTGCACCGTAAGGCCAAGGCGTACAGCCTGGCTATTGCCTGTGCTATCCCTAAAAAGGCCAAGATGGATGAAATCGTAGATAAGCTCACCCAGCTTGGCGTGGACCGTATCATACCGCTGGAAAGCGAACGCGTTGTGGTTAGGCTCGATGAACGCAAAAAGCTCCAGAGGCTTTCCCGCTGGCAAAAGATTGCGCTGGAAGCGGCAAAGCAAAGCCAGCGCAACACCGTCCCGGTTGTGGAGCCGATCATGAATATGGAAAAAGTTTTTGCGTTGGCCGGCGAGTATGACCTTAAATTGATCGGCTCGCTCTTCGGCAGCCGGCGTTCTCTGAAAAGCGCCTTGAGCGCGCAGAGATACCGCAGCATCATTGTATGTATCGGCCCGGAAGGCGACTTCAGCCGGCAAGAGGTTGCCCGCGCCGCCGAATGCGGGTTCATCGGCATTTCCCTGGGAGAACTGGTGTTGCGGGTCGATACCGCAGCCTTGAGCGTGGCCGCCTGCATTACTGTATATGAAAACGGTTAAGTTCTTCACTTTAGGCTGTAAAGCAAACCAGTATGATACGCAAAGTATTAGAGAGCGTTTTATCCGTGCGGGTTTTCGCGTTATCGACAACGGCAGGCCCGCCGATTTTTGTGTAATCAACACCTGCACCGTGACTTCCGCCGCGGACCGCAAATCCAAGGCGGTGATCCGCCAATGCATCCGCCGCAATCCGCGCGCAGGAGTCCTGGTTACCGGCTGCCTGGTTAAAAAAGACGCATCCGCGCTTTCCCGCATCAAAGGCGTCCGTTGCATCATTAGTAAGGCCTTTTTCCCCGATGGCATTACCACCTTTGCCGGCAGGACCCGCGCATTTTTGAAAATACAAGACGGTTGCAATAATTTTTGTTCTTATTGCAAAGTCCCTCTGGTCAGGGGGCGATCCCGCAGCCGGCCTGCGCATGCGATATGCGCCGAGGCGTCTGCCTTGGCCGCAAGCGGTTTCCGGGAGATCGTCTTGACGGGCATCTGCCTGGGCTCCTATGGTAAAGACGCTTCCGGCCGGACGGATTTGGTTGCGCTTATCCGTAAGCTCGAAGAGGTCCCCGGGATCCTGCGCCTCAGGTTGAGCTCCATAGAAGTAAATGACGTTTCCGAAGGCCTGATCCGGCTTTTAAAGAGCTCAAAAAAACTATGTAAGCACCTGCACATCCCTTTACAAAGCGGAGATGATGAGGTGCTGGAGGCAATGAACCGCGCTTATACTGCCGGTGATTTTTTGCAACTGATACGCATGATCCGCAGGCGCGTACCGGATATCGCCATTACTACCGATGTGCTGGTGGGTTTTCCCGCGGAGACGCAGGCATGCTTTCAGCATACCCTCGCAACGGTCAAGGTAAGCATGCCGTTGAAGGTGCACGTGTTTCCTTTTTCGCAAAGGCCCGGGACGCAAGCTGCGCGCCGGCAGTATCGGCTGCTGGAGCCGTCAGAAATGCAGCGGCGCATCGAGCGCGTCAATCAGGTAGCCGATGATTGCTCGGTGCGTTATCGCAGCCGTTTTTTGGGCAAGACAGTGCAGGTGCTTTTTGAGGGGCGATCTTGCGCTAAGCGCGGTTTCTGGGAGGGCCATACCGGCAATTACCTCAAGGTCTTGGCTAAAGCCAACCGTAACCTGGCAAACCAGCTTATCCCGGTTAAGTTGGCCGCGCTTTCCGGTGGCTCGATCATAGGTTCTATATAGGTAAGAGAGTTAGATTTTCCTCCTTTTTGCGTCTATTGTAGTAGAAAGGAGGATTTTGTTTGACAGCCAAATCAGGCTAAGCTATAATTATTTTCTCGATTACACACAAAACAGCGTTCAACATCGGAGGTTGCAATGGTTATAGAAAAGAAAAAAGAGGAAACAAAAGATCTTTCTGACCGCAGAAAGGCCCTGGAGCTGGCCCTTACCCAGATCGAGAAGCAGTTCGGGAAAGGCTCGATCATGAAGTTGGGCAGCCACGTGAAGGCCGATGTCGAAGCCATCCCTACCGGCGCCCTTACGCTGGATTGGGCTTTAGGCATAGGAGGCCTGCCGAGGGGCAGGGTTATCGAAGTTTTTGGTCCCGAGGCTTCAGGAAAGACAACGCTTACTTTAACGGTTATCAGAGAGATCCAGAAAAAAGGAGGGGTGGCTGCGTTTATCGATGCAGAGCATGCCTTCGATTCGACATATGCCAAGATTATCGGGGTCAATCTGGATGAGCTCTTGATCTCCCAGCCGGACACAGGCGAGCAGGCCCTGGAAATTGCCGAAACGCTGGTGCGTTCCAATGCCGTAGACATGGTCGTTATCGATTCGGTGGCAGCGCTTACGCCTCGCGCCGAGATCGAAGGAGAGATGGGGGATGCTCATGTCGGCTTACAGGCAAGGCTGATGTCGCAGGCGCTCCGGAAGCTGACCGGCGCGATCAGTAAATCGCGAACCTGTGTCATTTTTATTAATCAGATCAGAGAGAAGATCGGCGTCATGTTCGGCTCTCCCGAAACCACGCCCGGCGGCCGGGCGCTCAAGTTCTATGCTTCGGTAAGGCTTGACCTGCGTAAGATCGCTACCTTGAAGTCCGGGGAGATGGTGATCGGCAACCGTGTGCGGGCCAGGGTCGTCAAGAACAAGATAGCCCCGCCTTTCAAAGAGGCAGAATTCGAGATCCTGCATGCCGAGGGGATCGCCAAAACCGGATGCGTTATCGATGCGGCGATTAGCCTGGGAGTGCTGGAAAAATCCGGATCGTGGCTTTCTTTTCAGAATGAAAAGCTCAGCCAGGGCAGGGACGGAGCGATCAAGCTGCTTAAAGAAAAACCCAAGCTTCAGGATGATATCGAGAAAGAAGTCCGCAAGAAGATCAGCGCCGGCGCGCTTGAGATAGACCAGAAAGAAGAGAAGGCGGAAAAATAGTGTTGGAGGCACAGCCATGAAAAGAAAAATCGCATTTTTTGCTTTGGTTTTGGTCATGCGGTTAAGCGTCTTTTCGTCAGCACAGGGCCAGGTGCCCCCGGCGCCATCGCAAGGGGAGCAGCCTAGTTTAGAGAACGGCGTAATCGAAGTAGCCCGTACCGTAGGCAAGGCAGTGGTTTCGATCAGTACGGAGCATACCGATAAAGCCCCGGCAGGCAGGAGGTTTTATTTCAACGTCCCCCCGGGCGCCCAATCCCCCTTTGGCGATGATGAATTTCTGCGTCGTTTCTTCGGCGATTATTTCCGTAACATGCCCGACCAGGAGTATAAACAGGTAGGCCTTGGCTCGGGGGTGATTATCGACCCCGAAGGTTATATCCTTACCAATGAGCACGTGGTTGACGGGGCGGATAAGATTACCGTAACCCTGCCCGATGGCAGAGAGTTCAAGGGGGAGATCAAGGGGCAGGATTCCCGTTCCGACCTGGCCGTGGTTAAGGTCAATGCCCGTAACCTGCCCGTGGCCGCCCTCGGGGATTCCGATAGCGCAAAGATCGGGCAGTGGGTAGTGGCGATCGGTAATCCTTTCGGTTTTGCGCTCCAGAACCCCGAACCTACCGTGACGGCGGGCGTGATCAGCGCGCTGCACCGTTCATTAGGCAAGGCCATGCCCAATGACCGGGATTACGGGGACCTCATTCAAACTGACGCGGCGATAAATCCCGGAAATTCCGGCGGGCCCCTGGTGAACCTTAAAGGAGAAATAGTAGGGATCAACGTGGCGATATTCTCTACCAGCGGCGGCTATCAAGGCATCGGTTTTGCCATTCCCAGCAATACCGCCAAGAGGATCATTGCCCGCCTGATCGAAGGCAAGAAAATATTGTATGGCTGGCTGGGGGTGACCGTCCAGGACCTCAATGACGATTTGGCAAAGCAATTTGGGCTTACCGAGAAAAAGGGAGCCTTGGTCGCCGGCGTAGTCAAGAACGGGCCGGCACAGAAAGCCGGCATCAAGGACGCAGATGTGATCGTCCGCCTTGCCAATCAACCTATCGCCAGCGTCCGTGAATTGCTCAATGCCGTGGGCAAAACCGACGTCGGCAAGAAAACGACAGTTACGGTCATCCGGAATAAAAAAGAAGTTTCCATCTCCGTCGAGATCGGAGAGCGGCCTCAGAATATAGAGAAAATGACGTCTGCGCCTGAAGGCGTATGGCGGGGGTTGCGGGTGCAGGAGATCACCCCCGATGTAGCCAGGCATTTTAACCTGGAGGATGCCTCCGGAGTGGTAATCTCGGAAGTCGCCTCGGGCAGCCCTGCAGACGATGCCGGGCTCATGAGCGGGGATATCATCCGCCAGATCAATAATCAGCCGGTAGCCAACCTCGGCGATTACGCGCGGTTGACCTCGGAAGCGCGCGGTGATGTGCTGATTAAGACCAACCGCGGCTTCTGCGTGGTAAAAACAGGTGAATAAACAGGATTCGCCCGCGCTCCAGAAGGCAAAACGCTACGCCTTCCTCTTGCTTAAATTCAGGATGCGCAGCGAAGCAGAGATATCCCGGCGCCTGGAGGCCAAGAAGTTCGACCGCCAGACGATTGCACAGGTCGTTTCTTTCCTGAAAGAAAAGGGCTTTCTCGATGACGATGAGTTCGCCCGCGCCTGGATCGCGTCCCGTATCAAAAAGCCGTTGGGACTGCGCAGATTGCGCGTGGAATTAAGGCTGAAGGGCATCGATAGCGATATCATCGATCGCCAGATCGGCAGGGTCAAAGAAGAGTATTCGGAAGAGGCGATCGTCGAAAGACTTGTCCGGGAAAAATCCGGGAAACTGAAGGGGCTCGATCCCCAGCAAGCCAAAAGGCGCATCTTTTCCTCCCTTGTACGCCGCGGATTTTCGTCCGATGCAATTGTTGAGGCCATTTCAAAACTTGATTCATGACCGCAGACGCCCTTAGAAAAAAATTCCTTGAGTTCTTTGCCTCCAAAGGCCACCGGATCGTAGAGAGTGATTCGCTTGTCCCCCGGGAGGACCCTACCGTTCTGTTTACCCCGGCGGGGATGAACCAGTTCAAAAAGCAGTTCCTTGGCTTGATTACCGATTACACCCGCGCTGCTTCGTCCCAGCGGTGCCTGCGCACGGATGATCTGGATAAGGTAGGCAAGACCCGCGGGCACCATACCTTCTTTGAAATGCTCGGTAATTTCTCTTTCGGGGATTATTTCAAGGCAGAGGCGATTGCCTGGGCGTGGGAATTTCTCACGCAGGAACTGAAAGTCCCCCCGGAGCAGCTGTGGGTCTCGGTGTACAAAGACGATGATGAGGCGTATGCGATCTGGAGGGATGCGGTCAGGGTCCCTGCGGCCAGGATTATCCGGCTGGGGGATACGCACAACTTCTGGCCGTCGGAAGCAAAAGAGAAGGGCCCCAACGGCCCCTGCGGCCCGTGTTCGGAGATCTTTTTTGACCGCGGCAAAGAGGTGGGCTGCGGAAAAGCCGACTGCAACCCCGGCTGCGATTGCGGAAGATTCTTCGAGGTATGGAATCTTGTCTTTACTCAATTCAACCGCCGGGAGGGTGGCGCCTTGGAACCTTTGCCGCAGAAGAACATCGATACCGGGATGGGGCTGGAGAGGCTGGCAGCGGTAATGCAGGGGGTGCCGAATAACTTCGAGACCGATTTGTTCCGGCCGCTCCTCAAGGAAATCGAGGGCGGTTCGAAGAAAGAGGCCCCTCAGAGCAAAGAATACACGTATGCCGTTGCCGATCACCTGCGCGCAGTGGTCTTTGCGATATACGACGGCGTCCTGCCTTCAAACGAAGGCAGAGGCTATGTCATCCGAAAGCTCATTCGCAAGAGCTCGCTTTCCTTGCGCTCCTTGGGGTTCAAGAAACCTTTTTTATACAAGCTCGTGCCGATCCTGGCAGACATTATGAAAGACCCGTATCCTGAGTTGGTCGGTCGCCGTGAAAATATCGCCGAGGTCATCCTGTCGGAAGAAAAGGGTTTTCTGGCGACGCTGGATTCAAGCGCGGCCCTGTTCGAGGAGAAATTCCGCGGTTTTACCGGAGCCTCTGCTTCCCGCCAGGTCGGCCTGGTTGCCTTCCAGTTGTATGATACATACGGGATCCCCTTCGAATTAACGAAGGACTGGCTGGCGGCACGCGGCATAGCGGTTTCCGAAGATGCATTCGACCGGGAGCTTGACGAACAAAAGCAGCGTTCAAAATCGCAAAGCAACATGAAAGGCGACGTCTTTGATATAAAAGACCTGGACCTGGGCGTTAAGGAAACGCAGTTTACCGGTTACGATGCGTACGTTCAGGAGGCCAGGATCCTGAAGATCCTCAAGGATCCCGGCGAGGCCCAACTCATCCAGAAAGGGGAAGAGGCCCGGGTGGTCCTGGACCGGAGCTGCTTTTACGCCGAGTCAGGAGGACAGGTCGGCGATACGGGCCGCCTGATAAACGGCCCGAATGTGTTTGAGGTGCTCGACACCAGGAAATCGGATAAAGTGATCGTCCATATCGGCAGGGTGGCGCAAGGCGCTTTCAAAAAGTCGGATACCGTGTCGGCGGAAATAGACGTCGAACGCAGGCTGGCAGTAGCGCGTAACCACACCGCCACGCATCTTTTGCAGGCAGCCTTGCGCAAGGTCCTGGGCGACCATGTGCAGCAGCAGGGGTCCCTGGTGGCGCAGGACAGGTTGCGTTTTGATTTTACGCATTTTAAAGACGTTAGCCAGCCGGAATTAGACAGGATCGAAGAACTGGTAAATAAAGAAGTCATCCGTGACCAAGGCCTTTGCGTTACGGAGCTTGCTTTGGCCGAGGCAAGAAAAAGCGGCGCCCTGGCTTTTTTCGGAGAAAAATACGATGACAAGGTGCGCATAGTATCGGTAGGAGACGTTTCCAAGGAATTCTGCGGAGGCACCCACCTGAGCCATACGGGCCAGATCGGTTTATTCAAGATAACCCAGGAAGGCTCGGTAGCCAGCGGCGTAAGAAGGATAGAGGCGGTGACGGCAGACGCGGCGTATAGGCTGGTCAAGGAAGAAGAGCAGTCCCTGGCCGATATCGCCGCGCTTCTGGGCGTGCCGATTGAGAACGCCTACGGGGAATTGGAAAAACGCCTGGCCAGGATCAGGGCGATAGAAAAACAGCTGGATGCGCTTAAGGGCGAGGCGCTAAAGAACTCCATTGATAGCGTTATCAAGGAGGGGCAAGATATCAACGGGCTGCAGTTGATCACGAAAGACTATAAAGACGCGCAGATGGACGTATTAAGGAAGGCTGCGGATCTGGTAAAAGCCAAAACCAGTAACGCCATCTTTGTCGGTACTTCCGGGAACGACCGTCAGGCATGCGTAGTTATTGCGGTTACGCAGGACCTGTGTGCCAAAGGTATCGATGCCTCCAAGCTCATAAAGGAGGTTGCTTCCGAAATAGGAGGCAGCGGCGGAGGCAGGAAAGATTTCGCTCAGGCAGGGGGGAGCAAGCCGGAAAATCTCAACAAAGCCCTCGAGAAGCTCACACGCGCTATCAGCCAGGTTAGCCTATGAAAATCATACGTTCAACGAGCCCCCAGCTTGAAAAAATATATTGCCGCCAGTTCGTCCGCTCTAAACGGGTGACGGAGAAAGTCAAGCGTATCATCGAGGATGTCAGGGTCTTAGGGGATGAGGCGGTTTTGAAGTACACCAAGAAGTTTGACCGGGTCCGCCTGGCCCCCAAGCAGTTAAAGGTTTCCCAGATCGAGATAAGCGGCGCCTATCAGAATATCAGCCCCAATTTCGTCTCCAGCCTCAAGGTCATCATCGAGAATGTGACTCAATTCTACCGCCGGACCATCAAGAAATCCTGGAGGATGAAAGGCCAAGACGGCGTCATGCTGGGGGAAAATTATACGCCCCTGGAAAAAATCGGGGTGTATATCCCCGCAGGTACGGCGCCCCTGGTGTCATCGGTGTATATGACCGTGCTGCCGGCGAAGATCGCCGGGGTAAAAAAGATCGTGCTGGTCAGCCCCCCGGATGAGACCGGCCGGATCAATCCCCATATCCTGGTTATCGCAGACCTCCTGAAGGTCGATGAGATTTATCGGGCGGGAGGCGCCCAGGCTATCGCCGCCCTGGCGTACGGGACCAAAACCATCCCCAGGGTCGATAAGATCGTCGGCCCCGGCAACATCTATGTGACCGAGGCTAAGCGCCAGGTATTCGGATATGTCGATATCGACATGATCGCCGGTCCGACCGAATTGGTCGTTATCGCCAGCCGTTACAGCGACCCCGATTTCATCGTTGCCGACCTGAAGGCGCAGGCAGAGCATGCGCGCGGTTTGGCCATCTTGATCACTAATTCCAAGAGCCTGGCCAGGGAAGTCAAATCCCGCATGGACGGTATCGACGGTTTCATCATTTTGACCGAGAACCTCGAACAGGCCGTAGGGATCTCGAACAAGATCGCCCCCGAACACCTGGAGATCCTTGTGCACAATCCGCAGCGGCTGGTCAAAGGGATAAGGAACGCAGGCGCCATCTTCCTGGGCCCTTATAGCCCGGCTGCGGTAGGAGATTATGTCGCCGGGCCAAGCCATGTGCTGCCGACATCCGGTACTGCGCGGTTTTTCTCGGGACTTTCTGCCCTTGACTTTATCAAAAGTAACCATATAATTAGTTATTCCAAGAAGGCACTGGAAAGGATCAAGGAGCCGCTGGAAAAAATAGCCGGGATCGAGGGCTTAGCCAGGCATCTTGATTCAGTAAAAGCCAGGTTCAAATAAACCGGAGAGGGCGCCCCATGAAAAAACGCGTTGCAACCATCAAGAGAAAAACCAGGGAGACCGATATTACGGTTACCTTGGCTGTTGACGGTGACGGGAAAGCGAAGATCGACACCGGCATCGGCATGCTTGATCATCTGCTTGAGCTTTTTGCATTCCACGGATTATTTGATTTGCGTATCTGCGCCAAGGGCGACCTCAAGGTTGACATCCACCACACCAACGAAGATGTAGGTCTGGTCCTGGGCGAGGCTTTTAAGAAAGCGCTGAGTGAAAAGAAAGGCATCCGCAGGTTTGGTTCTGCGGCGGTGCCCATGGAAGAGGTGGTCGCAAACGTCAGCGTAGATATCAGCGGCAGGGGTTACTACATCTTAAAGACAAGCAAGGGCCTGGCTTCTCCCAAGACGCAGGACGGTTACAGCTTTGCCGATGCCGAGCATTTATTTGACGCTTTCGCCAAGCACCTGGGCGCCAACGTCAATATCATGGTCGAGCCTATCAGCCCCGATCTGCATACGACATTGGAGCCGATCTTCAAAGCTTTGGGGCTGGCCCTTGATCAAGCCACGCAGATCGATCCCCGAAGGAAAGGGGTCCCTTCAACCAAAGGGGTTATCGACTAGGATGATCGCGATCATTGACTACGGCATGGGCAACATCCACAGCGTTCAGAAGGCGTTGGAGCGCATGTCGGCAGCCACAACGGTGACCAACAGGCCGGCCGATATCGCTGCCGCAGACAAGATCGTGCTTCCCGGGGTCGGCGCCTTTGACGATGCCATGGCCGAGTTAGAGAAGCGAGGCCTCATTGAAGCGATCAAAGAGCAGGTTGCCGCGGGCAAGTCCTTCCTGGGTATCTGCCTGGGGATGCAGCTGCTTTTCCAGGAAAGCCAGGAAGCCAGGACATCGAAAGGCTTAGGGTTACTGAAGGGCGCGGTTAAACGTTTTGCGCAAGATGCGGATTTGAAAGTGCCGCACATGGGATGGAACCAGCTTTCCGTCAAGAAAGCCGCCTGCCCCTTGCTGCGGGATATAGCCGAGGGGGCGTTTGTCTATTTTTGCCACTCGTATTATCCCGAGCCCCAGGATCAGCAGGATGTCGCCACCCGCACCGATTACGGGATAGCGTTTGCTTCGGTCGTCTGGAAGAATAATGTGTACGGCGTGCAGTTCCATCCGGAGAAAAGTCAGGATACCGGTCTTACTATGTTAAAGAATTTCGTTAACCTGTGTTAATTATTCCGGCAGTAGACATACAGGACGGTTGCGTGGTCAGGTTTGTCCAGGGCAGGCTTGATAAAAAGATCTATTCGCATGACCCCGTTAAAACCGCCACACACTGGGCGCGCCTTGGCGCGCAGCTGCTGCACGTGGTTGACCTCGACGGGGCTTTTACCGGCACACCCAAGAACTTGCACCTGGTTAAGGCCATTGTCCGGGAGGCGGGCGTTCCGGTGCAGTTCGGCGGAGGGGTGCGCACGGCCGAGACTATCAGGACGGCCTTGGAATACGGGGTCAGCAAGGTCATCGTGGGGACAAAGGCTGTCGAAGACGCCGGTTTCCTCAAAAGGATCTTCAAGGTATTCAAAGACCGCGTCCTCATCAGTGCTGATGCCAAGGACGGTTTGGTGCTGATCAAGGGCTGGCAGTCGAACCGGGGCGCTGTCGACATCATGCAGTTTGCCGCGCTCATCAAGGCGATAGGCTTTACCCACATGGTCTATACCGACGTATTGAAAGACGGCACCCTGAAAGGGCCAAGCATCCAGGGGATAAAGAACCTCCTTAAGGAGACGGGATTACGCATTATTGCTTCCGGCGGGGTCTCTTCCCTTGACGATATCAGGCGGCTTAAGGTCCTGGAAAAGGCCGGCCTTACCGGAGTGATCGTGGGCAAAGCGTTGTATGAGGGAAAATTTACGTTAACCCAGGCATTGAAGTTAGGATAAATCAAAAAGGAGGAGTGTTGATGGCAAGGAAACTAGTGGCGCTCTTTGCGCTGGTATCGGTGGTAGGAATGTTAAGCGGCTGTGCAACCGCCCGGAAACAGAAGGACCTCGAGGTCCAGGGGCTACGCAATCAGATCTCGGTCATGGAAACGCAGCTTCAGTCTAAGGACGAAGAGATCAACGGTTTAAAAGATGAATTGAATAAGGCAAACACGGTTGCTCAGGCCAAAGTAGCGGACCAGCAGGCCGTCGCGGAAAAAGTGGTTCCCGAAGTAAAGTCGCGGCCTACCATGAAGCATGTCCAGATCGCATTAAAGAATGCCGGTTATGACCCGGGTCCGATCGACGGCAAGGGGGGCAAGCAGACCCGTAACGCCATAAAGGCATTCCAGAAGGATAACGGCTTGCATGTCGACGGCAAGGCAGGCAAACGCACTTGGAACGCCCTGCAGAAGTACCTTTATCAGAAAGTTAAATAATATCACGTGCTTACCAAACGCATTATCCCGTGTTTGGATATTAAGGATGGCCGGGTCGTAAAGGGCGTCAAGTTTTTAGGGTTGCGGGATGCCGGGGATCCGGTTGAAGTCGCAAAGGCCTATGACCGGCAGAAGGCCGATGAGCTGGTATTCCTGGATATTACCGCCAGCTTCCAGCAGCGTAAAACCCTGATTGCGCTGGTTGAAGAGATCGCGGTAAATATCTATATGCCCTTTACTGTGGGCGGCGGCATCCGCGGCATCGAAGACATCCGGGACCTGCTGAACGCCGGGGCGGATAAGGTTTCCATCAATACCGCAGCGGTAAAGGACCCGGATCTGATCGCCTCTTCTTCAAAGCGATTCGGCAGCCAGTGCATTGTGGCGGCTATCGATGCGAAGAAGAACCGGGATTCCTGGGAGGTATACATCAACGGCGGCAGGACCCCGACCGGCCTGGATGCGCTGCAATGGGCCCGGCAAGCCGCAGGCCTGGGTGCCGGAGAGATACTCTTGACCAGTATGGACTATGACGGCACCAAAGACGGTTATGACCTTGCGCTTACCAGGGCAGTGGCCGCCTCCGTGGCTATTCCGGTGATTGCCTCGGGAGGGGCCGGGACAGTGGAGCATTTCTACCAGGTATTGACCGATGGACAGGCCAGCGCAGGCCTGGCTGCTTCTATTTTTCATTATCAGGAATATTCCGTGCAAGACGTAAAGGAGTACCTTGCCAAGAGAGGGGTTGCAGTGCGATTATGAGCAAAAAACCGAAGTTTGCGATTAACACATTAAAGTTTGACCGCAAGGGGCTCATCCCGGCGATCATCCAGGACTACAAGAATCGCGATGTCCTGATGGTGGCGTATATGAACGCGGAATCCCTGCGGCGTACCATCCGGTCCGGCAAGACCTGTTTTTGGTCGCGCTCAAGGAAAGAATACTGGGTTAAAGGGCTCACCTCCGGGCACTATCAGTTTGTCAAGTCCATCGCTTACGATTGCGATATGGATGCGTTGCTGATCAAGGTACGGCAAGTGGGAGCCGCATGCCACACCGGCAGCCGTTCATGTTTCTATAGGAGGATCGCGTAGGAAGACAGATGTGCTATCCTTGCCTGAAAGATTTTTTGCAGCTGTGCCGTAAAGGCAACATTATTCCTATATATAAGGAAATAAATGCGGACCTGGATACGCCGGTTTCGGCATTCCTGAAAACAAAAAAGTCTGATTATGCCTTTTTGCTGGAGTCCGTGGAAGGTCAGGAAAAGATTGCCCGGTATTCATTCTTGGGCAGCGCTCCGGCGCTGGTATTCAAGAGCAAGGGCCGGAATATCGAATTGTGTTATCCGCAGGCGCGCACCGTCCGCTTTACCACCGGTACCGACCCCCTGGATGAAATAAAAAAGATCATGAAGGGGTTTAAGACGGTACCGGTCAAAGGGCTGCCGCGGTTTTACGGAGGCTTTGTAGGGTATATCGGCTACGACATGGTCAGGTTCTTCGAAGAGCTTCCCGATAAGAATCCCGATACCCTGGGATTGCCCGATTCGATCTTCATTCTTACCGACACTATACTGATTTTTGACCACGTCAATCATACCATAAAGATCGTCGCAAATGCGATGCTTCCGCAGGGCACGCAGAAGCCCCTTTCCCGGGCGCAAAAGTCCCGGATCTACCGTAAGGCCTGCGCCAAGATCGAATCGATCCAGCAGGCTTTCGACAAAAGCGCGGTCGCGCACGCAAGAAAACAAGGGCCCGCAGCCAAGCCCTTACGCATAAGTTCGAATTTCACCAAGTCCGATTTCGCCTCTATCGTCACCAAGGCAAAGGCTTACATAAAAAGAGGGGATATCATCCAGGTAGTGCTGTCGCAGCGGTTCCGGCTTAAGCTGCAAAAACAGCCGTTCGACATCTACCGGAATGTACGCAGCCTTAATCCTTCGCCCTATATGTTCTTTTTACAATTTAAAGACGTAGTTCTCATCGGGACTTCTCCCGAGATGCTGGTTCGTTGCGAAGACGGGCTGGTCCAGACCCGCCCCATAGCCGGCACAAGGCCCCGGGGCAAGAGCGAAGAAGAGGACCGCCTGCTGGAGCAGCAATTGTTGCATGACACCAAGGAAAGGGCGGAGCACCTTATGCTGGTTGACCTGGGTAGGAATGACTTAGGCAGGGTATGTAAGCCCGGCCAGGTCGAAGTAAGCGAATTCATGGCCGTGGAAAGGTACTCGCATGTAATGCACCTGGTAAGCGAAGTCAGGGGGCATCTGGAGCGCCGCTACGATGCGTATGATGTCCTGCGCGCCTGTTTTCCTGCCGGTACCGTATCCGGCAGCCCGAAGATCCGCGCCATGGAGATCATCGACGAGTTGGAGCCGGATAGGCGTTCGATATACGCAGGCTGCGTCGGGTATTTCAGTTTTTCGCATAACATGGATACGTGCATCACCATCAGGACCATCGCGATAAAAGACGGCGTCGCCTACATCCAGGCGGGAGCCGGCATCGTTGCGGATTCCGTTCCCGCAAAGGAGCATCGCGAATCGGTGAATAAGGCCAAGGCCTTAGTAGAGGCAATTACACAATAAAGGAGGAACCACACAATGGCAGTACGCATACGTTTAAGAAGGATAGGCAAGAACCCCAAAAAAGACCCGCATTTTCGTATCTCGGTTTTTAACGAGACCAGCGGCCGCGACTCCAGCGTTATCGAAGAGCTGGGATTTTATAGCCCCTTGAAAGGCGCTACCAAGATCAAGCGTGAACGAGTGGAATTTTGGCTCAAAAAAGGCGCCCAGCCCTCCGAGACGGTCAAGCACATAATAAAAAAGGCATCGAAGGAGGTGGCTCATGCCTAACCAACAACTCGCAGGGTTCGTTAATGCGATACCGCTGGTTTTTGTGTTTATTATTTTCTATTTCCTCATCTTTCGCCCTCAACGGCAAAAGGAGAAAGAGCACGCGACGATGATCTCCAACCTCAACAAGAACGACGAAGTCGTAACTTCCGGAGGCATCCACGGGACTATCGTTAACGTCAAAGAAAAGACTTTGATCGTACGGATCGATGAAAACGTGAAGATCGAAGTGGAAAAAAGTGCTATCGCCTATCGCAAGAAGGCCCAGAGCGAGAACCCGGGAGCCTAGCTATGACAAAAAAACTTTTCTTAAAAGCAATCGCGATTCTGGGGGTATGCCTGCTCTGCGGCTACTTTTCATTCCCTTTGCAAAAGCGGATCAACTTAGGCCTTGACTTACAAGGCGGGATGCACCTGTTGCTTAAAGTTGATACCGCCCACCTTTCGGAAAAGGCAAAGGAAGAGGCTGCGGATCGGGCGCTGGAAGTGATCCGTAACCGGATTGACGAGTTCGGAGTCCGGGAGGCCTCGATCCAGAAGCAGGGGGCCGACGAGATAGTCGTGCAATTGCCGGGGGTCACCGACAGAGAGCGCGCGATAGACCTTATCGGCAAGACCGCGTTATTGGAATTCAAGCTTGTATCCCCGGATGCCGACAAGCTTAAACTTGCCATTGAAGGCAACCCTCCGGAGGGGTATGAGCTAAAGTACTCCCAAGAGGACCATGAGCCGCTGTTGCTGGAGAAGGCGGCGGCCTTGACCGGCGACAAGATCGTTAACGCAAGCGTACGTTTCAGCCAGGGCGGTTTTAATGAGCCCGTGGTCGGCCTGGAATTCAATGCCGAAGGCGCCAAGAAGTTCGCCGAGATAACCGCCGCCAACGTAGGCAAGAGGCTGGCGATTGTCCTTGACGGCAAAGTGCAATCCGCTCCGCGTATCAAGGAAGCGATCCCTTCCGGAGAAGCGGTCATTACCGGTCATTTTGACGTGCCCCAGGCGCAGGACCTGGCGTTGGTGTTAAGGGTCGGCGCGTTACCTGCCCCGATGTACATCGAGGAAGAGCGGACCATCGGCCCGCTCCTGGGACAGGATTCCATCAACAAGGGTGTCCGCGCCAGCATCATCGGTACCGGGATAGTCCTCGTTTTTATGGCGTGCTATTATCTTTTGGCCGGCGTTATCTCGGATATCGCGCTCATGCTTAACCTGCTGATGACCCTGGGTGTCTTAGGGATGCTGCCTCATTTTTTCCCGGGGATCTCGGCTACCTTGACGCTGCCCGGTATCGCCGGTATCGCGCTGTCGCTGGGCATGGCAGTCGACGCCAATGTCCTCATTAATGAGCGTATCCGCGAAGAGGTCGCTCTGGGCAAGACCTTGCGCGCGGCCATCGCCAACGGGTATAACCGGGCCTTCAGTGCGATCCTTGATTCCAACCTTACTACTTTGATCGCCGCGCTCCTTTTGTTCCAGTTCGGCACCGGCCCTATCCGAGGTTTTGCCGTGACCTTGACCATCGGTCTTACGGTGAGCATGTTCACCGCCATCGTCGTAACGCGCACGATCTTCGAGATCCTTCTGGATTATAACCTCGTCAAATCGCTGCCGATGTTCAGGTTGATCAAAGAACCGAAGCTGGATTACATCAGCAAGCGGCGGATATTCTACGCGCTGTCGATACTGATCACCGTCGTAGGGCTGACTTCTTTCTTCATGAAGGGCCACAAGGCCTACGGGATCGATTTTTCCGGCGGACAGCTTCAGGAGTATAGTTTCAAGACCCCGCCGCCCATCGACGCCGTACGACAGATAATAAAGGGCCTGAATCTTAGCGACGTATCCCTCCAGCAGTTCAAGGATAACCCGCGCGTCCTTTTGATCAGGACCTCGGAGGACAGGAACCAGGTACTTACCGCGAAATTAAAAGAGGCCTTTCCCGGCCAGGATATCCAGATACTGCGCATCGAACATGTGGGCCCGGTCGCAGGCAAGCACCTCAAAGGCAAAGCCATCCAGGCGATTATCTGGTCGATGGCGGGGATCCTGGTGTATGTAGGATTCCGTTTCAAGCATTTGAATTTTGCCGTCGCGGGCATCATCGCCTTGTTCCACGATGTGCTGGTAGCCCTGGGTATGATGAGCCTTACCGGCAGAGAAATAGACCTGTTGAGCGTGACGGCCTTTCTGACCATCGCCGGTTATTCGATCAACGATACCATTGTTATCTATGACCGCGTCAGGGAGAATGCCCGGTCGATGAGAAAAATGAGCCTTTATGATCTTATTAATTTAAGCGTAAACCAGTGCATGTCCAGGACGATCCTGACGACGGGGGTAACGCTTTTCGTCGTTGTCGCGATATTTTTCTTCGGCGGGGAGGTCTTGAGTAATTTCGCGTTTGCGCTTTTTGTCGGTTTCATTTGCGGTGCGTATTCCACCGTCTACATCGCCTCGCCATTGGTGTTGGCGTGGAGCAAGGGCACAGGGAAGACGCCGCATCGGGTCTAGTCGTAAAAAACCGGGGACGTTTCGGGTTTTTCGTGCGTGCTGCTGAAAAACCAGAAACGTCCCCGGTTTTATTTATTATCCGCATGTTTAAATCCCTCAAAATATACGCAGGCGGCGCGGTCGATCTTGAAGAGGCCTGCTCTATCCTCGTTGCATTCGGCTATAAAAGGCAGGAGCGCGTCCTCCAGGAGGGCGATTTTGCCCGCCGGGGCGGTATCCTGGACATATTTCCTTCTACCTTTGAGCTGCCCATCCGTATTGAGCTGGACGGGGATGCGGTTGTCGCGCTGAAGACCTTCGATCCTTCAGACGGCAATGCCCTCTGGTCCCATCAAATGGTGATCATCCTGCCCTTTAAGGAAAGCCACCCGCTTAAGACCTCTACCTTCCGGGAAGATTTCCCCATCGACAGTTTTGTCGATCTGCAGCTGGGCGACTACGTCGTACATACCCAGCACGGCATCGGCCGGTTCCTCGGCCTGGATAAACTCCAGACGAGCCTGGGCCGGAAAGACCACCTGGTTATAGAATACGACCGGCAGGAAAAACTCTATGTGCCGGTCGAAGAGATACACCTGCTGCAAAAGTATGTCGCCTTTCAGGCGCGCAGGCCCCGGCTTAGCCGCCTGGGTTCAAAGGAGTGGGGCCGGCTCAAGGAGACCGTCAAGAAGGGCGTGCAAAAACTTGCCTGGGAGTTGCTATCGCTACAGGCTATGCGCATGACGGTATCCGGTTTTTCCTATGCGCAGGATACCCCGTGGCAGGCCCAATTCGAGGCAACGTTTCCTTACAGCGAAACGCCGGATCAATCCAAGGTAACCCAAGAGGTCAAGGCCGACATGGAATCCGCCAAGCCCATGGACCGGCTTTTATGCGGCGACGTCGGATACGGCAAAACCGAAGTAGCCATGCGCGCCGCCTTTAAAGCGGTGATGGACAACAGGCAAGTGGCGTATCTGGTGCCTACGACGATCCTGGCGGAACAGCATTACCAGAATTTTACTCAGCGCTTGAAGGATTTTCCCGTCGAGGTAGAGATGTTGTCCCGTTTCAAGACCAAGGCCCAGCAGGATTCCATCATCGAAGGCCTTAAGAACGGTACGGTCGATATCGTCATCGGCACCCATCGGCTCTTGTCGGCCGATGTGAGCTTCAAGAACCTGGGCCTGGTGATCATCGATGAGGAGCAAAGATTCGGCGTCAGGGCCAAAGAAAAACTGAAAGGAATGAGGCTTATGGCGGATGTACTGACGCTGACTGCCACGCCTATCCCGCGTACGTTATACATGAGCCTTATGGGCGCCCGTGACCTGTCACTCCTTAATACCCCGCCACAAAATAGGTTGCCCATAAAAAGTATTGTGGTAGAATATGATGAAGATTTGATCCGCCAGGCAATCACCCGAGAGCTGAAACGCAAGGGGCAGGTGTACTTTCTGCACAACCGGGTCCAGAATATCGAGAAAATCCACGAAAGGATCTTACGGATACTGCCTGCCGGCGTTAAGATCGCGGTTGCGCACGGACAGATGCCTGCGCGGGTCCTTGAGGCGGTGATGCTTGAATTCTTAAGCGGCAAGGTCGATGTGCTGCTGTGTACCATGATTATCGAATCCGGTATCGATATGCCCAACGCTAATACGATCATCGTGAATAACGCCCACACTTTCGGCCTTTCCGACCTGCATCAACTACGCGGCAGGGTCGGCAGGTTCGACCGTCCTGCGTATGCGTATTTTATGATCCCCAAGAACGACCCTATCGACAGCGATGCCAGGAAGCGCTTGAGCGCCATCCAGGAGCACTCGGCGCTGGGCTCGGGTTTCAGGATCGCTATGGAGGACCTGGAAATGAGAGGGGCGGGAAATCTCCTGGGGATCCAGCAGCACGGTTTTATTTCTGCGGTCGGATTCGACCTGTACTGTCGCCTTTTGAAAGAGGCGATCAGTAATTTCAACAAGATCGGCATCACTAAAGGATCCTAAAAATGAAAAAATACGGAAACTTAGGCTTGATGATCCTGGTTGCGTGTGTGTTTCTATCCGGAGGGATGGCTCGGCAGAGTTTTGTCTTTGCCGAAGACAAGATTGCCGCGATCGTCAATAAGGATGTTATTACCGTCAAGGACCTTAACGATTTTATCAGTTTTACGCGCATGCAATATCAAACCGAATACCAGGGCCGGGAGCTTGAGGCAAAGCTGGATTCGATGAAGAAGGACCTCTTGGAGAAACTGATCGAGGACCGCCTCATCGTTCAGGAGGCCAGGAAGAGCAACTTGAAACTCGATCCCAACAGGGTAACCAGCAGGATAAACGAGATCAAGCACCGCTACGCCTCGGACGGCCAGTTTCAGGAGGCCCTGACCAAGCAGGGGCTGACTATCGCGGATGTAGAATCAAAGATCAAAGAGCAGATGATAATGTATTATTTTATCGACTCGCAAATCAAGAACCGCATTACGGTCAAGCCGGCCGAGGTGACCGAATTCTATCAGCAGCACATCGCGGAATTTGCGGTCCCGGAGGAGAGGCGCTTCGATACCGTGGTCACCGAAGATGCGCATGCCGCGGATGAGGCTTTTCAAAAACTTAAAAACTCGGGGTCCGTGCAATCAGACAGCGTAAGCGTCAATACAATGAGCGCGCTTAAGGGCGGACAACTAAAAAAAGAGATCGAGGATATTGTTTTCAAAACGGGCCTCAACGAAATAGCCGGGCCCGTGGAAATCGAAAAGAAATACTATATCTTCAAAGTCAATGCGATTATCCCGCCAAAACAGCAAGCCCTTCCCGAAGTCCAGGAACGCATTTACGCCTTCCTTTTCGACAGGAAAATGCAAGAAAAGCTAAGTTCGTTCGTAGATGAGCTCAAACAGAAAGCCTATATCAAGATCTTCTAACCTTAGGGTCGGCATTACCATCGGAGACCCCGCCGGGATAGGCCCCTACATTACTGCGCGTGCGCTGGAGGCATTAAAAGGGAAGGCGCAGTTTGTCGTTATAGGGGACAGGTGGGTTTTCGACCGGGCATCTTTCGGCAGGAAGCCCGTATACGGCGCCAATTTCATCGATCTGGCGAATGTCCGCAAGAAAACATTCGCATTCGGCCGCATCAGGGCCGCACATGGAAAGGCTTCTATCGAATACCTGGATGCGGCCCTGGAGATGCTCGGCGCCGGGCAGCTGGATTGCCTGGTTACCTGCCCGATCTCGAAGGAGGCGGTGAGCCGCGCGGGATACGGGGGATTTTCGGGGCATACCGAGTACCTTGCCGCGCGCACTGCCGTAAAAGATTATGTGATGATGCTGCTCAACCGGCATCTTAAGATCGGGCTGGTAACGCGCCACCTCCCCATAAGAGGCGTGCCGGAGGCAATCGAAGCAAACTATGTGCGCACGGTAATCCGCATTTCGGCTGAGGCGCTAAAGAGCCTGTTTGGCATACCTTCCCCCCGGATCGTTGTCTGCGGCTTGAATCCCCATGCTTCCGATAACGGCCTGCTCGGCGGGGAGGAGCGTGCGGTCATTGCGCCGGTGGTTAAACAACTGCAGCGCAGCATTGCCAATCTGGCCGGGCCCGAGCCTGCGGATGTGGCTATTGCCGCCGCCCGGAAAGGGGAGTATGATTGCGTTATCGCCATGTATCACGACCAGGCGCTTATACCCCTGAAACTTTCTACGCCCCATGAAGGCGTTAACATGACGCTGGGGTTGCCTTTTGTAAGGACGTCTCCGTTACACGGCACGGCGTTCGATATCGCCGGCAGGCCCTTGGCCTGCCCGGATTCCTTAATTGCCGCAATCAAAACCGCCATACAATGCACCCTAAACCAAAAAAAAGACTAGGCCAAAATTTTCTTATCGACGCCAACATCCGCAGGAAGATCGTTTCTGCCTGCCAGATCCACCCTTCTGATGTGCTGGTGGAGATCGGCGCGGGCAGGGGGGAGCTGACCCGCATGCTGGCCGCCCAGGCAGCGAAAGTCTATGCCGTCGAACTCGACCCGGCGCTAGCGGCTATCGTAAAAGAGGAGTGCAAAGAAGCCTCTAATCTGGTAATCGTCAACCGGGACGTCTTGAAGCTCGATCTTAAAAAAGAGATCGGCGGTTCAGGCACGAAGATAAAGGTCATCGGGAATATCCCGTATTACATAAGCACGCCGATCATCGAAAACCTTTTGCAATACCGCGACCTTGTCTCGGATATCTATATTACCGTCCAGAAAGAATTCGGCCGCAGGGTTTGCTCTGCTGCCGGCTCCAAGGAATACGGCAGTTTAAGTTGTTTTGTCCGCTATCATGCCGAACCCAAAATAATGTTTTACATTACGCGTAGCTGTTTCCGGCCGGCACCGAAGATCGATTCCTGTTTCTTGCACATACGGCCCCGTCCGTATCCCGGCCAGGCCCATATCGATGAACGCCTGCTTTTCAAAATCATCCGCGCGGCATTCAATCAGAGGAGAAAGACTTTACGCAACAGCCTCGCCGGCGTAGTTTGCCGTCAGAAACTGGAGCATTTTTTCAGGGCCTTCCGTCATGATCACGGCGTGCGCCCGGAGCAATTGAGCCTTGAGGAATTCATATACCTGGCATCCAGCTGAAAAATATTTAAAAAAAAGGTTGACAATTTCTTCTTCTTCGTATATACTTACCTTTTTACATAATCCCCAAATTCAGATTTCTCCCTATTTAACTAGGTAGAAGACAAAAAGAGAATTTTACCTAAATTCTTCATCAGGAGTACTTTTGTTCGCTCAAGAAACTAAGGATGAAGAACGAACCTGTGACAGCATGCTGGAGTAGCTCAGTTGGTAGAGCACGTCCTTGGTAAGGACGGGGTCACGGGTTCAATTCCCGTCTCCAGCTTAGAATTCTCTTATAGTTCTTAAGTAGATGAGAATTCATAACGCGCTTGTGCAGAAGATTGCGTAGCAATCTTCAAGCGATTAAGCGCAGGGATAACTAGGATAAAAACATGCGCGAAATCATCACCTTAGAATGCACGACCTGTAAGAACCGGAATTATACGACAACCAAGAATAAAAAGAAACATCAGGATAAATTTGAAATCAGCAAGTTTTGCAGGTTTGACCGGAAACACACGCCCCACAAAGAAATAAAGTAGTTTTTCCTTTGTGCTGTTTGATTGCAGTGGTTCGGATACATAGTTCATAGGAGCGTCGGTTAATGGCAAACCAACGGTCTCCAAAACCGTTACTGCAGGTTCGACTCCTGCCGCTCCTGTAGTAACGAAAGCAGAAGGAATCATCGTATAGCAATGAGCATGCTGCAAAAGCCGATCACGTTCATAAAAGAAGTCAAGCAAGAGCTGGGGAAGGTAGCCTGGTCGACCAGGGAGGAGTTGGTTGGCTCTACGGGCGTCGTCATCGCGTTTACCTTTATTATGGCGATCTTCATTGGCGTTATCGACCTTGTGCTCTCCAAAGGATTGAGTGTCTTGTTTAGATGAAAAGCTGGTACGTCGTTCATACACAGACTGGCGCAGAGGATAAAGTAAAGGCATTGCTGGAAAACAGGATTGCCGCACAAAGTGCCCAGGAATTTGTCAATAAGGTAGTGATCCCCACCGAACAAATCTCAGAGATTCGTTCCGGCAAAAAGCGCATATCGGAAAGAAAATTTTTCCCCGGGTATCTGCTGGTGGAGATGGAACTTAATGAACAAAGCTACCTTTTAGTAAAGACCACGCCCGGGGTGACCGGCTTTATCGGCTTGGGAAAGAAGCCCATGCCGCTGCCGCAAACCGAGATCGACAGTATCCTCAAGAAATCCCAGGAGACCAACGTCAAGCCCAGCCCGAAGATCATCTTCGATAAGGGCGAGCAGGTAAGGGTGATCGACGGCCCGTTCGTGAACTTTAACGGGACTATCGATGAGGTGCACCCGGAAAAAGGAAAAATAAAGGTCAGTGTTTCCATCTTCGGCAGGTCTACGCCCGTAGAGCTGGAATACTGGCAGGTAGAGAAGGTATAACGATGGCTAAGAAAGTAACCGCGCAAATCAGATTACACGTGCCCGCCGGACAGGCAAACCCCGCTCCTCCCGTAGGCCCGGCCCTCGGCCAGCACGGCGTAAATATCATGCAGTTCTGCAAACAGTTCAACGACCAAACCAAGGGCAGGGATGGCCTCATCCTGCCGGTAGTCATCAGCGTTTTTGAGGACCGGACTTTTACGTTCATCATCAAGAGCCCTCCTTCATCGGTGCTCCTGAAGAGGGCGGCTAATCTGGCGAAGGCTTCCGGTATTGCCGGCAAAGAGAAGATCGGTACGGTAACCCGCCAGCAAGCAGAAGAGATCGCCAAGCTGAAGATGAAAGACTTGAATACCTCCGATATGGAGCAGGCGTTAAAGATTATTACCGGTACCGCCCGCAGCATGGGCATTTCCGTAGAGGGTTAATGCGATGAGACAGCGCAGCAAGCGGTATAAAGAAGCCGAAAAACAGGTAGACAGGGATAAGACCTACGAACTGAAGGAGGCGATCGCTGCGCTCAAAAAAATCCCCGTCGTCAAATTTGACAGCGCGGTAGACCTCCATTTCAATCTTAACGTGGACCCCAAGAAGTCGGATCAGATGGTCCGCGGCACGGTTGTCCTTCCCCACGGTACCGGCAAGAAGATCAGGGTTGCGGTGTTCTGCAAAGGCGAGCACGAACGGGCCGCACAGGAAGCGCAGGCGGATTACGTCGGCGGCACCGAATTGATCGAGAAAGTAGCCGGCGGGTTCCTTGATTTTGATTGTGCGATCGCCACTCCCGACATGATGAAAGACCTAAGCCGCCTGGGCAAGGTCCTGGGGCCCCGGGGGTTGATGCCCAGCCCGAAAACAGGCACCGTCACCAATGATATCGCCAAGGCTATCCAAGACGTAAAGAAGGGAAAGGTTGAGTTCCGCGTAGATAAACAAGGCGGAGTGCATCTGTCGGTGGGAAAGGTCTCCTTTGACGATGACAAACTGTACGATAACGCCTCCCGCGTCATCGAGGCACTGACCGAAGCAAAACCGTCCTCCGTCAAGGGCAAGTTTGTAAAGAGCATGTTCATTTCGGCTACTATGAATCCCGGCTTGAGGCTTGTGATATGAAAAAGATCGGTTTGTTAGTGAAAGAAATATCCGAAAACCGCATTAAGGCGTACCTGAAGAAATCAGGCACCGTTTTCATTCTTAAGTATTCCGGTCTTTCCAGTCCCGATATCACGGCCCTGCGTCAGTCGTTGAAGGCCTCGCATGCCGACGTCTTTGTGGTCAAAAATTCCGTTGCCAGGCGCGCCCTGAAGGATACCGGCGTGGAGGCGATAGTAAAGGCGATCGAAGGCCCCTGCGGCCTGGTGTTTATCCCGGAAGAGCCGGTAGAGGCCTCGCGTGTGCTATTCAATTTTTCCAAAGACCACGATAAGCTTAAACTGGCCGGCGGCCTGCTTCAGGATAAATTCCTGGAAACCAAGGATATCGAGGCGATTTCAAAGCTGCCGTCAAAAGAAACGCTCAGGACGCGGGCGGTCATTGCGATAAAATCACCGATCACCGGCTTCGTGATGGTGTTGCATAATACATTGCAAAAACTGGTTATCTGTCTTGACCAAATCAAACAAAAAAAAGGTAGTTAAAAGGAGGAGCTATGGCAAGTGAAAAATTAGAAGAATTAATCAAGTCGATCGAGGGCATGACCGTCCTTGAGCTTTCGGATTTGGTTAAGGCCCTGGAGGAGAAATTCGACGTGAAGGCAAGCGTTGCGATGATGGCTGCCGGGCCTGCGACCGCAGGAGCCGCCGCAGGAGCCGCCGCACCGGCCGCGGAAGAGAAGACCGCTTTTACCGTGGTCCTGACGAGCGCCGGCGCCAACAAGATCGCCGTCATCAAGGAAGTCCGCACGATGACCAGCCTCGGCTTGAAGGAAGCCAAAGACCTGGTAGATGGTGCCCCCAAACCGATTAAAGACGGCGTTCCGAAAGAGGAAGCCGAAGACATGAAGAAGAAGCTCGAAGCTGCCGGGGCCACCGTTGAGTTAAAGTAAGCGTATCGAAAAAACCTTGCGGGTTCTACAAAAGGTCGACCTTACATGAATAAGCGTAAAAATTTTGCCAAGCTAAAAGAAATCTACGATTTGCCGAATCTCCTGGATCTGCAACTTGAGTCTTACCGTGAGTTCTTGCAGGTAGACGTCCCGTCCCAGGAGCGTAAGTCTATCGGTTTGCAGGAGGTCTTTGAAGAGGTCTTCCCGATCGAAGACTCCAACCGTTCGGTAAAGTTGGAGTTCATCAGCTATACGCTCGGTAAATCAAAATATGACCTTGCGGAGTGCAAACGCCGCGCGCTTACCTATGCCTCCGCCCTTAAAGTAAAATTCAGGCTTACCACGCCCCACGAGACCAGAGAGCAGGACGCCTATTTCGGCGAGATCCCGCTGATGACCGATACCGGCACATTCATTATCAACGGCGATGAACGCGTGGTCGTGTGCCAGCTGCAGCGTTCTCCGGGCGTTTCCTTCGAAGAGGAGAGCCACCCCACAGGCAAAAAGATTTTCCACGGCCGCATCATCCCGTACCGGGGCGCCTGGCTTGAATTCAAATACGACTTGTCCGAGACCATCATCGCCTATGTGGACAGGCGCCGGAACTTTCCCGCCACCCAGCTCTTGAGGATCCTGGGTTTCTCAACCGACCAGGAGATCCTTTCCGCCTTTAGTTCGGAATACAAAGAAATCCACAATACCCTTAAAAAAGACTATACCAAGAACAAGGAAGAGGCCTATCTTGATTTTTACCGCAAGATGCGGCCGACAGAGCCGGTTACCAAAGAGGCAGCCGAGGCTTTATTCTATAGATTATTTTTTGACCCCGCCCGTTATGACCTGGAAAGGGTGGGGCGCTTTATCCTGAACAGAAAATTAGACATGGATGTGTCGGTTGAAAAAAGGATCCTGGATTCATCCACCGTCATTAAGGTCATGGAATATTTGATCAAGCTGCACGAAGGCGTCGGCAAGATCGACGATATCGACCACCTGGGTAACCGCCGCGTCAAGACCGTCGGAGAATTGGTACAGAACCAGATCCGCATCGGCCTGTCCAGGGTGGAGCGCTCCATACGGGAGCGTTTAAGCATACTGGGGGACTTCAGCAACTTAAGCGTGCATTATTTGATCAATTCAAAACTGCTTTCCAACCAGATCAGGGATTTCTTCTCCCGCAGCCAGCTTTCGCAGTTCATGGACCAGGTTAATCCCTTGGCCGAGATGACCCACAAGCGCAGGCTCAGCGCCCTGGGTCCCGGAGGCCTTTCGCGCGAGCGTGCCGGCTTTGAGGTCAGGGACATCCATACGTCCCATTACGGCAGGATATGCCCCATAGAAACGCCCGAAGGCCCGAACATCGGCTTGATCGCGTCTTTGAGCACCTATGCCCAGGTTAATTCCCTGGGGCTGCTCGAGACCCCCTACAGAAAAGTCGAGGAAGGCCGCGTGACCCGTAAGATCGAATATTTGACCGCCGACATCGAAGAAGACAAAGTGATCGCGCAGGCAAATGTCCCTCTGGATAGCGAGGGCTATTTTGTCGAGAAGGAAGTGGCCTGCCGTCACAAGAGCGATTACGTCAAGGTTTCCGCCAAACAGGTCGAATACATGGACGTTTCTCCTAAACAGCTGGTTTCAGTGGCTGCCTCGCTGATCCCCTTCTTAGAGCATGACGATGCCAACCGCGCGCTCATGGGTTCAAACATGCAACGGCAGGCAGTTCCTTTGATGGTGTGTGAATCCCCCTTGGTAGGCACCGCCATGGAAGCCAAGGTCGCCCGTGATTCCGGCACCGTTGTCGTAGCCACGGACTCCGGAAAGGTGACCAGCGTAGATGCCTCTTCGATCGTGATCGGTAAGTCGATCTACCATCTCAAGAAATTTTTGCGCACCAACGCCGATACCTGCCTGAACCAGAAACCGCTGGTCAAGGTGGGCGACCACGTGGACAAGGGCGAGGTGATCGCTGACGGCGTATGTACCAGGGGCGGGGAACTCGCCCTGGGAAGGAACTTGTTGTGCGCATTCATGCCGTGGCGCGGATGCAACTTTGAAGACGCCATCCTGGTAAGCGAGCGGGTCGTCAGGGAAGATATGCTCACTTCGATCCACGTAGAGGAATTCGAGATCGAGGCGACCGAAACGCGCCTGGGCAACGAAGAAGTGACCCGCGATATCCCCAACGTAAGCGAAGATGCCCTGCGCAACCTCGATGAGACAGGCATTATCCGTATCGGCGCAGAGGTCGGGCCGGGCGATATCCTGGTCGGCAAAGTAACCCCGAAGACTGAATCCGAACTTTCCCCGGAGGAGAGGCTCCTGAGGGCAATATTCGGCGAAAAGGCTTCCGATGTGCGGGATACTTCCTTGACCGTTCCGCCGGGCGTGGAAGGCTTTGTCGTCGATGTGCACGTATTCGCCCGCAAGGACCGCGGCAGAAAGACCAAGGAAGAAAAGACCAAGGAATTGGCCAAGATCCGTGAGCTTAAGGCCTACTATAAACAGGAAATAGAGTTCGTGCAGACGGAAAAGATCACCCGCTTAAGCCAGCTTCTGGGCGTGGATAAGGGCAAGGTGGAAAAGATAGATTTCAGCGATAACGAAGAGGCAAAGATGTTGGCCTCTTCTTTTGACGAGCAGGTCCAGGAGTTGTTGGCAGAACAGCAGCAGGAGATCGAAAAGGTCAGGCGCGGCGATGAGCTGCCTCCCGGTGTTCTCAAGAGAGTGGTAGTGTATATCGCCACCAAGCGCAAGCTTGCCGAAGGCGACAAATTGGCCGGAAGGCACGGGAACAAGGGCGTGGTGGCCAGGATCCTGCCCGAAGAAGATATGCCGTACCTGGCAGACGGCACTCCTATCGATGTCGTCTTGAACCCCCTGGGCGTTCCTTCGCGTATGAATGTCGGCCAGATCCTGGAGACCCATCTTGGCTGGGCGGCTAAAATGCTTAACCTTGCAGTGGACACCCCCGTATTTGACGGCGCCACCGAAGAAGAGATCAAGGAAATGCTCAAGAAGGCAGGCCTGCCGGAAAACGGAAAAGTGACGCTGCACGACGGCTATAACGGCGAACAGTTCGACCAGCAGATTACCGTCGGCTATATTTATATCATGAAACTGGTGCATTTGGTCGACGAGAAGATCCACGCCCGTTCTATCGGCCCCTATTCCCTGGTTACCCAGCAGCCCCTCGGCGGCAAGGCCCAATTCGGCGGCCAGAGGCTGGGGGAAATGGAAGTTTGGGCGTTGGAGGCTTATGGCGCTGCGTTTACGCTGCAGGAAATGCTTACCGTCAAAAGCGATGATGTCTCTGGAAGAACCCGCATCTATGAAGCGATTGTGAAAGGCGAACAGCGGCTCACTCACGGTACACCCGAATCGTTCAACGTTCTGGTGAAAGAATTGCAGGGTTTGGGTCTGGATATCCGGACGGAGAAGACTAAATAATATGGAAGAAAAAGAGATTAAAGAAATAATCCTGTTTGATAGTATCGCGATCAAGATTGCCTCCTCCCAGATCATTAAATCCTGGTCTAAGGGGGAAGTCAAGAAGGCCGAGACGATCAATTACCGTACCCTCAAGCCCGAAAAGGACGGATTGTTCTGCGAAAAGATTTTCGGCCCGGTGCGCGACTGGGAATGCAATTGCGGTAAATATAAAGGTATAAAGTTCAAAGGCATCACCTGCGACCGCTGCGGGGTGATCGTGGACCGCTCTTCGGTCAGGCGCGAGCGTATGGGCCATATCGAGTTGGCAACGCCGGTTACGCATATCTGGTTTTTTAAGGCAGTTCCTTCGCGCCTGTCGGCGATGCTTGATATGACCTTGCGGGACCTGGAAAAAGTGATTTACTACGAGGAGTATGTCGTCGTTGACCCCGGCAACACGCCGCTCAAGAAGAGAGAGCTCTTAAACGAAGAGAAATACCAGGAGGCATTGAATAAATACGGGGCAAACTTCAAGGCAAAGATCGGAGCAGAAGCGGTTCAGGAGATGCTCAAGGAGCTGGAGTTTGACAGCGTCTGCCGTAAATTGCGCCGCGACCTGGAGAAATCCAAGGATGCCTTAGGCAACCGCAAGGCCCTTAAGACCTTGAAGATCATCGAAGACTTCAAGGCTTCCGGCAACAAGCCCGAATGGATGGTATTGGAGATCCTGCCGGTGATACCTCCGGATTTAAGGCCCCTGGTCCCCCTGGACGGAGGCCGCTTCGCCACTTCCGACCTCAATGACCTCTATCGCCGCGTCATTAACCGTAATAACCGCCTTAAGAAACTGATGGAGTTGAATGCCCCCGAGATCATTATCCGCAATGAAAAACGTATGCTCCAGGAAGCGGTGGATGCGCTGCTTGATAACGGCAGGCACGGCAGGGCGGTCATGGGCGCGAATAACCGGCCGCTAAAATCGCTTTCGGATATGCTTAAGGGCAAACAGGGCCGTTTCAGACAGAATCTTCTGGGTAAGCGCGTGGATTATTCCGGGCGCTCCGTTATTGTGGTCGGCCCGGATCTGAAGTTGCATGAGTGCGGCCTTCCTAAGCAGATGGCCCTTAAGGGAAAAAGGTTTCGTGCATACGATCAAGGGCGCGCGCCGCATGGTGGAACGCGGCAAGATCGAGGTCTGGGACATACTGGACGAAGTCATTAAAGACCATCCTGTCCTGCTTAACCGCGCTCCGACCCTGCACCGTTTGGGTATCCAGGCGTTCCAGCCGGTCCTGATCGAAGGAAAGTCTATTAAGATCCATCCGTTGGTGTGTACCGCCTTCAACGCGGATTTCGACGGCGATCAGATGGCCGTACACGTGCCGCTTTCGCTGGAGTCTCAGCTGGAGGCAAAAATCCTGATGCTTGCCAGCAATAACGTTTTTTCTCCTGCCGATGGCCGCCCCATCGTCAGCCCTACGCAGGATATCATCCTCGGAGTTTCCTATCTGACCAAGATCAAACCAGGCGTCAAAGGGGAGAATAAGACCTTCAGCGGCGCCGATGAGGTTTTGATCGCCTACGAAGATAAAGAAGTCGAGCTGCACGCAAAGATCAACCTGCGGTTGTATAAGGTATATGACCTGGAGGAAAAAAACCTCAGTAACGAACGCCAGATGGTGACGACGACTGTCGGCCGGGTGATCTTCAATCAGGTCTTGCCGGAAGAATTCGGTTTCGTGAACAAAGAAATGAACAAAAAGACGGTCGGGGAGGTTGTCGCGGATTGTTATAAGCGCTTCGGCCACACCCGTACCATTGAGCTCTTAGATGATATCAAGAAATTAGGTTTTCAGTTTGCCACCTACGGCGGCATGTCCATTGCTATCGACGATATGAAGATCCCCGCAGCCAAAGCCGACGTTTTAAAGGAAGCCAAGGCCGAGGTCTCCAAGGTCGAAGAACAATACCGCCGGGGCATCATTACCGACAGGGAAAGATATAATAAAGTTATCGACGTCTGGACGCATACCACCGACCGCGTTGCGGATCTTCTCTTCAAGGAGATGGAGCCTTTTAATCCGATCTTTTTGATGGCTGACTCCGGCGCGCGAGGTTCCCGCCTGCAGGTAAGACAGCTGGCAGGGATGCGCGGTCTGATGGCCAAGCCTTCGGGCGAGATCATCGAAAACCCCATTACTGCAAATTTCCGCGAAGGGCTGACGGTGTTGGAGTATTTTATTTCTACCCACGGCGCACGCAAAGGTCTGGCTGATACCGCGCTTAAGACGGCAGATGCGGGTTACCTGACCCGCAGGCTCGTAGACGTAGCTCAGGAAGTCATTGTGGTCGAAGACGACTGCGGCACGCTTAACGGCATCACCGTAGCCGCGATCATCGAAGGCGACGAAGTGGTGGTCAGTCTCAAGGACCGCATCGTCGGAAGGGTCGCGCTGGATAACATCGTAGACATTATTACCGATACCGTCATTGTCGAGCAGGGGTCGGAGATTACGGAAGAAAAAGCCGAGATGATCGAAAGGCTGGGCATAGAAAAGATACGTATCCGCAGCGTCCTTACCTGTGAATCCGGCCGGGGCGTCTGTTGCAAATGTTACGGCAGGAACTTAGGTTCCGGAAGGATCGTAGAGGTAGGAGAATCGGTCGGTGTCATCGCCGCACAGAGCATCGGCGAACCCGGGACCCAGCTGACCATGAGGACCTTCCATATCGGCGGTACCGCTTCCAGAATCGTTGCGCAATCCTTTATCAAGGCAAAGAACAAAGGCGTCATCAAGTACCACGGCCTGCGCGTTACCGCCAAGAATAAAGAGTTCGTCGTTCTGAACAGGAACGGGTCCATCAGTATCAATGATAAGCAAGGCAGGGAATTAGAGCGTTATCCGGTACCGCAGGGTTCCTTCATCAGCTTGCCCGAAGGGGAAGAGGTGGCCAAGGGCATTGCGTTCATCCGCTGGGATCCGTACACCTCGCCCATTCTGACCGAAGTAGGCGGCCGGGTGAAATACGAAGATTTGAAAGACGAGATAACCATTCGCGAAGAGCTCAACCCGGTTACCAAGTTGACCGAACGCGTAGTGGTCGAACATAAACAGGAATTCCATCCGCAGATACTCATCCTGGATGATAAGGAAGAAGTGCTGGGTATTTATCCGATTTCCATAGGCGCGCACATCCTGGTCAAGGACGGGCAGCGGGTTGAGGCCGGCGATCTTCTGGCCAAGACTCCGCGCTTGGTGGGTAAGACCAGGGACATCACCGGCGGTCTTCCTCGCGTGGCGGAGTTGTTCGAGGCGCGTCGGCCCAAGGACCCGGCGATCATCAGCGAAATCGATGGTTTCGTGGAATTCGGAGAGTCCAAGAAAGGGCAGCGCGTTATTATCGTCAAGTCGCCCACCGGCATGCAGAGAGAGTACGCGATTCCGCACGGCAAGCACCCCAACGTCTATAAAGGCGATAAGGTCGTTGCCGGCCAGCAGCTCACCGACGGCCCGGTAGTTTTACAGGATATCTTGAGGGTCTGCGGCGACAAGGTCCTGCAGGAATACCTGGTCAACGAGGTGCAGGAAGTATACCGCCTGCAGGGTGTGCGCATCAACGACAAACATATCGAGCTGATCATCAGGCAGATGCTTAAAAAAGTAAAAATAGAAGACGCGGGCGATACGGAATTCCTGGCTACCCAACAGGTAGATAAATGGAGATTTCAGAAGGAGAACCTGCGGATTATTAAAAAAGGCGGTAAACCCGCGTTGGCCACGCCGCTGTTATTGGGTATTACGAAAGCATCGTTGACCACGGAAAGCTTCATTTCCGCGGCCAGCTTTCAGGAAACTACCCGCGTACTTACCGATGCCGCTGCCTCAGGCAAGCGCGACGAACTTTTCGGCCTGAAAGAGAACGTTATCGTCGGGCACTTGATCCCGGCGGGGACCGGTTTTCGCACGCACCGCGAGATCGAATTAGTCAGGGAGGCAAAGGCGCAGAAAGATGAACCCAAGGAAGAGGAGCTGACGACGGCGGAAAAAGCCTAAGGATTATTACCTATGCCAACTATCACACAACTCATCAGGATCGGCAGGATCTCAAAGAAGAAAAAGACGAAGGCACCGGCCCTTAAGGCATGCCCCCAGAGAAGAGGGGTGTGTTTGCAAGTCCGTACCATGACGCCCAAAAAACCGAACTCCGCCTTAAGAAAGATTGCCAGGGTGCGCCTGACTACCGGTATTGAAGTCACGGCTTATATTCCCGGCGAAGGCCATAACCTGCAGGAGCATTCCATCGTATTGGTCAGAGGCGGCCGCGTGAAGGACCTGCCCGGCGTGCGTTATCATATTGTGCGCGGCACTCTCGATGCTGCAGGCGTAAACCAAAGGAAGAAATCGCGCTCAAAATACGGCGCCAAGCGCCCCAAAGAAAGCGCGGCACCTGCGAAAGCCAAATAAGGAGTAGGACCTACTCATGAGAAGAAGAAAAGCACAGGAAAGAAAAGTTGTCTCTGACCCTAAATTCAACAGCCCCGTCGTAGGAAAGTTCATCAACATGGTCATGGACCAGGGCAAGAAGGCGATTGCCGAGAGGATCGTCTATGGCGCTTTTGCAGTATTGCAAAAGCAGCTTAATGAGTCCGATCCCCTGAAGATCTTCTATAAGGCCATCGACAATGCCCGGCCCCGCCTGGAGGTCAAGCCTCGCCGCGTAGGCGGCGCCACCTACCAGGTCCCGGTTGAAGTAAGGCAGGAGCGCGGTACGTCCATCGCCCTGCGCTGGATCAGGGATTTTGCCAGGACCAAAAAAGGCAAGGCCATGGAAGAGAAGCTTGCGGAAGAGATCGCTGCGGCATACAGGGGCGAAGGTTCTGCCATAAAGAAACGTGACGATACGCATAAAATGGCCGAAGCTAATAAGGCGTTCGCACACTTTAGATGGTAATCACGGGTGAACCGATGGCAGCAAGCGTGAAACGTAAAATTGCGCTGGACAAAATACGAAACATAGGTATAATTGCCCACATTGACGCGGGTAAGACTACCACTACAGAACGCATGTTATATTATACCGGACGGACATACAAGATCGGCGAAGTCGACGAGGGAACGGCAACTATGGACTGGATGGTCCAGGAGCAGGAGCGGGGGATCACGATCACCGCCGCCTGTACTACCTGCAGCTGGAGGGATTGCAGCATCAACATTATCGATACTCCCGGCCACGTGGATTTTACCGTAGAGGTCGAAAGGTCCCTTAAGGTATTGGACGGCGCAGTGGCCGTTTTTTGCGGGGTAGGGGGAGTCGAGCCGCAATCCGAAACCGTCTGGCGGCAGGCTGACCGCTACGGCGTCCCCCGGATCGCATTCGTTAATAAGCTGGACAGGATCGGCAGCAATTTCTTTGAGGCCCTGTCCCAGATGCATACTAAATTAGGGGCTCACGCGGCGGCCGTACAGTTGCCGTACATGCACAATGACGAGCTCAAAGGCATCATCGATCTTATCGAAAGAAAGCTGATCCTGTTTAAAGACGACCTTGGCAAGGAATGGGATCTCCTGGATGTTCCGCAGGAGTGCCTCCAGCAGATGCAGGAGTATCGCCAGAAGCTCCTGGAGGCGCTTGCCGAAGTCGATGAACAGATAATGGAGAAATTCGTGCAAGGCAAAGATATTACCGTAGCCGATATCAAGGCAGCGATACGCACACATACGATCAAGAATAAGTTTGTGCCCGTGCTCTGCGGAGCGGCATTGCGGAACAAGGGCATCCAGATGCTGCTTGACGCGGTATGCGATTACTTGCCTTCGCCGCTCGATGTCCCCCCGATCAAAGGGATCAAGCCGGGCACCGGTGAGTATGAGGAGATACTTCCTTCGGACAAGGCGCCTTTCTGCGCTTTGTGCTTCAAGGTGGCTACCGACCCTTACGTCGGAAGGATCCATTTTATCCGCGTATATTCCGGGCACCTGAGTGCCGGTTCTTATGTGTATAACGCTTCGCGCAGGCAGAAAGAACGCCTGGCTAAGCTCTTGCGGATGCACGCCAATCGTCAGGAATCGATCGAAGACGTCATGACCGCGGATATCGTCGCCGCGATAGGGCTCAAGGATACCAAGACCGGCGACACGCTGTGTATGGAGAATAATCCGATCCTCATCGAAGCAATACGTTTTCCTGAGCCGGTCATCCAGCAGGCAATCGAACCTAAAACAAAGCAAGACCAGGAAAAGCTTGGCTTGGCGCTTAACAAGCTTGAGGAAGAAGACCCGTCATTCAAGGTGACCTACAATCAAGAAACCGGCCAGACCGTTATCGCCGGCATGGGGCAGCTGCACCTTGAAATAGTCATCGATCGGATCATGCGCGAGTTTAACGTCGAAGCACAGGTTGGCTTCCCCCAGGTTGCCTATCGCGAAACGATCACCAAGAAGGTGACCTCGACCGGTAAGTTCATTCAGCAAACCGGTGGCCACGGCCAGTACGGCCATGTGGTCGTCGAGATGGAACCTCAGGAGGCCTCGGG
>Ga0335071_10000720_pt1 | contig 35980 bp, 32 predicted proteins | sample Lox_Sample_15_FD_206724 | JGI IMG/M metagenome (GOLD analysis project Ga0335071, IMG submission 206724) | Soil microbial communities from Loxahatchee National Wildlife Refuge, Florida, United States - Lox_Sample_1.5 | ecosystem: Environmental > Terrestrial > Soil > Wetlands | place: USA...
CGCGCATGTTGATTTCCTCCCGGGGGAAGCAGTACCCTACCGCCCGGGCCGGAGTCAATGCCGTTCGCTCCCGCGATCACCGAGCGCGCCCTCGGTCAAGGAGGACCCACGAGATGAGCCACGCCGACCGTCATGCCACCCGGGTGGATCGCCGCACCTTCCTGAAGGCCGCCGGGGCCGCGGGAGCCGCCGCCGGCGGCATCGAGGGGATCGTGGCCGCGCGGCGGGCGCCCGCCTTCGCGCAGGGCGCGAAGCTCCACTGGGTCCGCTGGGTCGACTTCATCCCCGAGTCCGACGTCGAGCTCAAGCGCCAGATGCCCGAGGCCTCCAAGGCCCTCGGCGCCGAGGTGACGCTCGAGACCATCAACGCCAACGACCTCCAGCCACGCATCACCGCCGCGATCCAGTCCGGATCCGGCGCCGACATCTTCCTCATGCAGTACAACTGGCCCCAGCTCTACCAGAACGCGCTGGTAGACGTGAGCGACGTCGCCAACGAGCTGGGCAAGGCCGAGGGCGGCTTCTACGACATCTACCCGCCGTCGTGCCAGGTCAACGGCAAGTGGCTGTCCGTCCCCCACTCGGTGCTCGGCAACGCGGTCGCCTACCGCAAGTCGTGGTTGAAGGAGGCCGGCGCGAGCCAGTATCCGAAGACGTGGGACGAGGCGCGCAAGCTCTTCGTGGCGCTCAAGAGGAAGGGCAAGCCGTACGGGCAGACGCTCGGCCATACCTTCGGGGATGCGCCCGTCTTCACCTACACCCTGCTCTGGGCGTTCGGGGCCATGGAGACCGACAGGGGCGGGAAGAAGGTCGTGCTCAACACCGCGGGCGCCGTGGACTCCGTGAAGTTCATGCAATCGTTCTGGAAGGAGTCCTGTGACGAAGGCGGGCTCGCCTGGGACGACACCAACAACAACCGCGCCTTCCACGCGGGCGAGATCTCGGCCACGCTCAACGGCGCCAGCATCTACATCGTGGCCAAGCGGCAGAAGGAGAAGATCAAGGACGACAAGGGCGAGCCGATGTACCTGGACATCGACCACGCGCCCCTGCCCGCCGGCCCCGCCGGCGCCTATCTCCTGTTCCTCAACCACTCGCACGCCGTGATGAAGTATTCGAAGAACCAGAAGCTCGCCAAGGACTTCCTGCGCTGGGTCCACAAGCGGGAGAACTACGGCAAGTGGTTCGAGACGCAGGAAGGCTACAGCGTGGGCTCGACCAAGGTCTGGGAGAGCAACCCGATGTGGGGGCGCCTCGACGAGCCGCTCAAGATGTTCCGCACCGCCGCCCGCAACACGCGCCTCTTCGGGTACGCGGGACCCTCGACGGCCCGCTCCACCGAGGTCTTCACGAAGTACGTCATCACGGACATGTACGCCAAGGGCGTGCAGGGCATGAAGGCCGAGGACGCCGTGAAATGGGCGGAAACCGAGCTCAAGAAGATCTACGAAGCGTGAGCCGGTGATCGGCGAGTCCCACCACCGCCTGGGCGGCGACCGGCTCGCCGCGGGCGCCGGGCGCTTCGTCGCGGACGTGCGGGCGCCCGGCATGCTCCACGCCGCCGTGCTCAGGTCCCGGCACGCGCACGCTCGCCTCGTCTCCGTCGATGTCAAGCGCGCGCTCGATCTGCCGGGGGTGCGCGGCGTGCTCACCGCGGCCGACGTGCCTCTACACGCCATCATCCCGAACCGCGTGGGCGCGCCGCCCGGAACCGAGCGCTACCTCCAGCCCGCGATCGCCCGCGGCATCGTGCGCTACGTGGGCGAGCCGGTGGCGCTGGTGGTGGCCGACGACCGCTACGTGGCCGAGGATGCCCTCGCCCTCATCGACGTGGTCTATGATCCCCTGCCCGCCTGCGCCAGTGCGGCCCAGGCCCTCGCTCCCGGCGCGCCCCTCCTCTTCGCGGGCACGGAGTCGAACAATGTCGCGCTGATCACCATGCGGCACGGGGACACCGCGGCCGCGCTCGAGCAATCGGCGCTGGTGGTCCGCGAGCGCTTCGCGTATCCGAGGCAGACGGCGGCCGCTCTCGAGACGCGCGGGCTCGTCGCCGTGCCACCCGACCCCAGGGGCGGAGAGCTGCACCTCATCGGATCGACCAAGTGCATCCACATCAACCGCGGCATTCTCGCGCCGATCTTCGGGCTGCCGCTGGGCGCGCTCCGGCTCACCGAGGTGGACGTGGGCGGTGGCTTCGGCGTCCGTGGCGAGCTCTATCCGGAGGACATCCTGGTGCCGCTGGCCGCGATGAAGCTGGGGCGGCCCGTGCAATGGATCGAGGACCGCCGCGAGAGCCTGGTCGCGACCAATCACGCGCGACAGGTCGAGTATCAGGTCGAGATCGGCTTCGACCGCGACGGCCGCATCCTGGGCATCCGGACGCTCATCTACGCCGACATCGGCGCCTACGTGCGGACGGCGGCGCTGGTGCCCGCGGAGTTCGGCGCCGCCCTCTTCCCCGGCCCCTACCGCGTGCCCGCCTACGACTGCGATCTCTGGTCGGTGGTCACCAACAAGACGCCCGCCGGCACGCTGCGCTCGCCCGGGCGGCCCGAGTGCAACTTCGCGCGCGAGCGCCTGATGGACATCGGCGCCGGGCGCCTGGGCCTCGATCCCGCCGAGATCCGGCGCCGCAATCTGATCCGCGCCGACGAGATGCCCTACGACTGCGGCACCAAATCGTTCGGCGCCAGCACCGTCTACGACTCGGGCAACTTCCCCGCGCTCTTCGACGATCTCCTGCGCCGCCTGGATTACGAGCGTGCGCGCCGCGAGCAGGCCGGGCAGAACGGAAGGCCGGGCCTCCGGCGCGGCATCGGCCTCGCCGTGTACGTCGAGAAGACAGGGCTCGGCCCCTTCGAGACCGCGCACGTCGAGGCGCGGCCCGACGGGCGCTTCACCGTCGACACGGGCGCCTCCTCGATGGGGCCCGGCCTCGAGACCGTGCTGGCCCAGATCGTGGGTGAATCCCTCGGGGTGGCGGCTCACCGGTTCGACGTGCGCCACGCCGACACCTCCTACGTCGAGAGCGGCGTGGGCACCTATGGCTCCCGGGGAACGGTGACCGCGGGGAACGCGGCCGCCATGGCCGCGGCCAAGCTCATCGCCGAGGCGCGCTCGAGAGCGGCCGCCGCGTGGGCGGTGCCGGAATCCGAGGTGCACTATGCGGGGGGCGCCCTCGAAGCGCGCGGCCGGCACGTGACGCTCGCGGACCTCGCCGCGCAGCAGCGGCTGGCCGCCGGCGCCTCGTTCAACGTGCCGAAGATCACGTACGCCGGCTGCGCCGTCGCTGTCATCGTCGACGTGGACGCGGAAACCGGCGTGCTGCGCCTCCGTCGGGTCGTCGTGGGCGCGGACGTTGGCCGCGCGGTGAATCCCGCTCTCGTGGACGCGCAGCTGGTCGGCGGCGTGGCCTTCGGGATCGGCAACACGCTGCACGAGTCGCTCGAATACGACGCGGACGGCCAGATGCTGTCCGGCACCCTGATGGACTATGCGTTGCCCTACGCCTCCGACGTGCCGCCGGTCGACGGCTTCTACCAGGAAGTGCCCGCCACGACGAACCCGCTCGGCGTGCGCGGGCTGGGTGAATGCGGCAATCCGGGGCTGGGGGGCGCCATCGCTAACGCGGTGTGTGACGCGCTCGGCAGCCGGCAGGCGGCCATCGTCGAGCTGCCGCTCAACCCGGGCCGGGTCTGGGCCCAGCTCCTGAGGCCCCCAAGCCCCTGAAAACACCGCGCATCCTTTTCATGGCCGGGCACATCTCAACGGCAGGAGGAAGACTCCCATGAGCTCTCCGCAGGGACATTCCGGCCCCGAGAAGGGCGTGCTGCATCTCACCGAGAAAACCTTCGACGAGGCGCTGGCGGCCGCCGAAGGCGTGTGGATGGTGGACTTCTGGGCCGGCTGGTGCGGGCCCTGCCGCGCCATCGCGCCGGTGCTCGAAGAGCTGGCGCAAACCTCGAAGGGCGCCGTGACGCTGGCCAAGGTGAACGTGGACGAGCAGCCCGGTCTCGCGGCGCGCTACGGCATCCGCTCCATCCCGACGGTGCTCTTCGTCAAGGACGGCAAGGTCGCGGATCAGGTCATCGGCGCCGTGCCGAAAGCGCAGATCCAGGCGAAGCTCGCCGGTCTCTCCGCGGTCGCGTCCTGAGCCCGCACGCCAGCCGCTCCACGCCGGCCGCGCAGCGCTCATGAGCGCCGGCGAGCCCGACCGCACGGGCGAGTCCCCCGGCGTGCCCGAGCGCGCCCGGCGCTCGCGGCCGGCCCGCGTGGAGCCGGCACCGCCCAAGCGCGTGATGAGCATCCACGCGCATCCTGACGACCAGGAATTCACGGTCGGCGGCACGCTGGCCAAGTGGGCGCGCGCGGGAAGCGAGATCGTCACGGTGTGCCTCACGAGCGGCGGCGCCGGCTCCAACGATCACACGCCGCCGGACGTCACGCGGCAGTCGCTGGTGCCCATCCGGGAGGAGGAGCAGCGGCGTGCCTGTCGCGTGCTGGGCGTCTCCGAGGTGCTGTTCCTCGGCTACGAGGACGGGATGCTCGAGCCGTCCCTCGCCCTGCGCCGGGATCTCACGCGGATCATCCGCCGGCACCAGCCCGAGGCCGTGGTGTGCGGCGATCCCACCATGCGCTTCTACGGCAACATGTACATGAACCACCCCGACCATCGGGTCGCCTCGGACGTCGCCCTCGACGCCGTGTTCCCCTCGGCCGAGACCCGGCTGATCTTTCCCGAGCTCCTCGCCGAGGGCTTGAGGCCGCACAAGGTGCGCTGGGTCTTCATCCACGGCTCCGGGCAGCCCGACACCTTCATCGACATCGCGGACGTCCTCGATCTGAAGATCGCCGCGCTCAAGGAGCACAAGACGCAGATGGGCCCCTGGGATCCCAGCGACATGATTACGGGGTGGGCGCGCGAGCAAGGCGCGAAGCGGAAGCTCCAGGCGGCGGAGGCGTTCCGCCTCATGCGCCTCCACGAAGACTAGGGAGAGATCGACCGCCCGCTACATGTTCCCGGCCAGGCAACGCCCGTCGGCCGTGAGCACGCCGCCGACGATGTCGCAAGCCTGCTGCGGATTGTAGGGCGTCTGCGACCATCCGGCGCAGCCCCCGCAGAGCGTCGCCGCCACCAGGAGCGCGCCCAGCCATCGCATCGGGATCGATCCTATCGAGCGGGGACGCTACTGAATGGCGGACTTGAGCGAGCGGCTGGGCTTGAAGCGCGGCGCTCGCGTGGCGGGAATCCTGATCACCTTGCCCGTGCGCGGGTTGCGCCCATCTCGCGCCATCCGCTTGCTCACGATGAAGGTGCCGAAGCCTCCGATGGTGACGCGCCGGCCCTTCTTGAGCGCGTCGAACACGCTCACGTAGAAGGCATCCAGCGCCCGCTCCGCCGAGACCTTGCTGCCGCCGGCCGCTTTGGCCATGGCGGTCACGAGATCGGCCTTGGTCATGACCTCTCCCGTTTACTCGATGGGCGCGCGAGAAGTCAAGACCGTGATCCGCTCCAGCGCGGCGAAGAGCGTGTCCGCGGTGAACGGCTTCTCCAGCACGGGCGCTCCCACCTCTTCGACGAACTGCCACGGGGCCGGATTGGCCGTGTCGCCCGTCATGAAGACGAAGCGCCGGGCGAGCCCGGGCTGGTCGATCACCGCGGCGCGGTAGAAGTCCTCGCCGCTGCCGTCCGGCATGCGGATGTCCGAGAGCACCACGTCGAACTTCGTGGTGCGCACGCGCTCGAGCGCGGAGCGGCCCGTCGCCGCCACCTCCACCTGCCAGCCCGAGTCCCGGAGCAGCGTCGTCACCAGCTCGACCATGCCCGGCTCGTCGTCCACCACGAGCGCGCGCCGGCCGAACCCATACACGCCGGCGGGCACCTGGGCCGCGCCCGCGCCCGGCTCCACGACGGCCGTGGTCGGCAGCTCCACCGTGAAGAGGGTCCGCCCCGGCGCGCTCTCGCCCGTGAGGCGGCCGCCGTGCTGCTGGACGATGCCGTACGACACGGAGAGGCCGAGCCCGGTGCCCTCGCCCACCTTCTTGGTGGTGAAGAAAGGCTCGAAGATGCGCGGCATGATCTCGGCAGGGATGCCGGGCCCGTTGTCCTCGAACTCGACCACGACCCAGCGCCGGTCGCCCTCGACCTTCGGAAAGGCACGGATGTGGATGGTATCGCCCGCGCCCCCCGACAGGATCGCGTGCTCGGCGTTGAGCAGCAGGTTGAGGAACACCTGCTGGAGCTGGTGCACGTCGCCCTCGGCGGGCGGCACCTCCGGCGCGTGGTCCGTGATCACGCGGATGCCGGACAGGCGCAGGCGCGTCGTGCGCAGGGCCACCGTCTGCTCGATGACGGCGGGCAGGTCCACGGGCGCCCGCTCCGGCTTGCGCTGGCGCGAGAAGAGGAGCAGGCCCTGGACGATCTTGGCCATGCGCTCGCCCTGCGCCACCATGAGATCGATCGGCCCGCGGAGATCGGGCGGAAGCTGGCGGCCCTTCAGGAGCTGCCCGTAGCCGATCACCACGGAGAGCGGGTTGTTGAGCTCGTGGGCCACGCCCGACACGAGCTGGCCGACGGCGGAGAGCTTGCCCGCCTGCACGAGCTGCGCCTGCGTCTCCTGGAGCTGCCGCACCCGGGCGGCGAGCTCGTCGAACAGGCGGCTGTGCTCGATGGCGAGCGCCGCGGGGGCCGCGAGGGTGGCGAGGCGGTCGAGATCCTCCGGGACGAAGCACCGCTCCCCATCGCCCACATACGTGACCGACAGGGCGCCGATGAGCTCGCCGCGGATGAGAAGCGGGTAGGCAATGGTCGCTCTGATCGTCTCGATGAACTCAGGCTGCGACGGCCGGTGCACGCGCCCCGGCCAGGAGGGATAGTCGTTGACGAGGATCCCTTCGCGCTTTGCCGCGGCGAGCCCCATGGCGCCCTCACCGAGCTCGATGACGTGGCCCAGCTCCCCCGGCACGAGCTGATGGCCCGCGCGGATGACGAGATCATCGTGGCCCTCGCGCTTGAGAGCCACCACGGCCTGGTCGGCATCGAAGAGCTCGGCCGCCTTGCGTGCGATCAGGTTCAGGCGATCTTCGAGGCTCCGGGACACGAGCACTTGCTCGACGACCTCCCGGATGAACTCGACGTGGCGCAGCCGCTGCCGCGTCTGCGCGTAGAGCCGCGTGTGATCGATGGCGAGGGCGGCCTGGTCGGCGAAGGTCTGGAGGAGCGCCACCTCCACCTCCGTGAACTGCCGGCCAATGACGTCCGCCACGCAGAGGGCGCCGATGACCTCGTCGCGCAAACGCAGCGGCACCACGAGGAACGCGCCGACCTTGGACTCCTCCACCGCCTGCCGCATCTCGGGCGTGAGCTGGATGTTCGGGTCGGCCAGCACGTTGGCGCTCAGCACGGGCCGGCCCTCCGAGAGCACCCGCCCCGAGATGCCGTAGCCCGGCGGCACCACGCCGCTGTGCGCCAGCGGAACTCCCGGGCCCTGCGACTGCGCGATGATCTTGAGGGTGCCGTCGGACTGGAGCAGGCGGAAGCTGAGGGATCGCGCATGCAGCACGGGCAGCACGCTCGCCACGATACGTTGCGCGATGTCGTCGACGTCCAGGCTGCCCGTCAGCGTCTGCGCGACGCGCGCCACCTCCTCGGACTCACGCTGACGCCGCGTGGCCTCGCCGTAGAGCCGCGCGTTCTGCATGGCGAGGGCGGCCTGATCCGCGAAGGCCTGCAGGAGGTTCGCGTCGTCGTCGGTGAAGTCGTGGACGTTCTGCGACGCCACGGCGAGCACGCCGATGAGCTCGCCCTTCACGCGCAGCGGGGCCGCGAGCAGGGCGCGGGTGCCCGACTCGACGAGCCGCGCGCGCAGGTCCTCCGTCAGCGTGAGCTTCTCGTCCTCGAACACGTCCCGCGTGTACACGGCGCGCCCTTCGGCGACCGCGCGCGCCACCAGCCCGTCGCCCGGCCCCAGCACGTGCCCCGGCTGGAAGAAGCCGATGGCGGACCCGGCCCACGCGATGGCCTCGAGCTTGCCGTCGGCGCGCATGAGCCGGAGCCCCGCCGCGTCGACGCCGAAGATGGGCAGCACGCTCCGCACCACGCGATCGGCCACCTCGCGCACGTCGAGGCTCTCGGTGAGCATGCGCGCCACCTGCGCCAGCTCCTCGGCCTCGCGCCGCCGCCGGGTGGCCTCGGCGAAGAGCCGCGCGTTGTGCACGGCCACCGCGGCCTGCGCGGCGAACGACGTCAGGAGCTCGCGCGCCTCGGCGCCCGGCAGGTCCTCCCGGCGCAGGTTCAACGTGAGCACGCCCAGGAGATCATCGCCGGAGATGACGGGCACGCCCGCGAACGAGTGGAGGCCGTGCCCGATGGCCCAGGCCCGCGCCTGGATGCGCTCGTCGTCGGTGATGTCCTCGAGGAAGAGAGGCTCCCGGTTCCGCGCGACCCAGCCCGCGCCGCCCGCGTCGAGCCCCACGGAGGCCGGAAGCTGGTCGGCCACGATCGACGGCGCGGACGTCCAGGCGCGGCGCACGAGGAGGTCATGGGTCTCGTCGGTCTCCCAGAAGACGACGCTGCCGGCGCCCGTCAGATGCGCCAGCGCTTCCGTGATCTGCACGAGGAGCGGCTTGAGCTCGAGCTGCTGCGACAGCGACATGTTGACGTCGGCCAGGGCGCTCAACCGGCGCTGGCGCTCCTCGAGCGCGGCGTGCGTGTGACGCTGCTCCCCGGCCGCACGGTTGAACTGGGCGGCCAGCTCGGACAGCTCGTCGCTCGTCGCCACGGTGATGGGCGGGCCCTGCGTCGTCTCGAGCTCGCGGGCGCCCTGGACGAGCGTGCTCACCGACCGGTGCATGCGGCTGCTGATCAGCCACGCCACGAGCAGCGCGAGCACCGTCGCGATGCCGAGCGTGATCAGGTCGCGCCTGAGCCGTCCCGTAGCCGGCGCATAGACGGCGTCCGCCGGCACCGCCGCCATCACCAGCCAGGGCGCGCGCCGCATGCTGGCCGCCCCCGCCAGGTGCGCCACGCCGTCCTGCGCTGCCCACTCGGCGGTGCCGCTGCCCGCGCGGAGCAGCGCGGCCGCTTCCGTGAATCCGCCCAGCGGCTTGTCGAAGATCTCGTGGGGGCTCAGCGAGCGAGCGAGCACATCGCCACCTGTCGTCACGACCGCCACGGTCTGCTCGCGCCCGAGCGGCAGGGCGTTGAGGTAGCGCGAGAGCGTCTCGAGATCGATCTCGGCGCCGAAGATGCCGACGCGCTTGCCCTGACGATCCTGGACCGGCACCATCAGCGCTACGATCTGCCGGCCATCGGCGGGGCTCGCGAGGGGCGCGGTCACCACGGGCTCGCCTCGCTGCCCCGTCGCGTCGATCGCCTCCGGCGGCAGGAACTTCGGCTCGCCGTCGCGGTAGCCGCTCGTGGCCACGACGCGTCCGTCCGCCGTCACGGCAACGAAGCGGCGCATGAACGGATGACGCTCTCGCACGCGGGCGGCCAGCGCGTCGAGATCGGCGTCCTGCACGCCATCGAGCGTGCGCAGGCTCGCCTGGGCGAGCAGGCTCTCGATCTGCCCGGTCAGGATCTCGTCCAGCTGAGCCGCGATCAGGCTGGCCGTGTCGAGCTGGCCCTGATGCCCGCTGCGCCGGCCTTCGGACAGGTCACCCCAGAAGCGGACGCCGGCCGCTGCCAGGAGCGGCAGCATGACAGCCAGCACGAGGAGCGTGAGCTTCGTCCGGATCGTCAATCGCATGCGCGGCGAGCCCGACGTTCAGGCTCTCCATTAGTATAGCTGTATAATGCCCGCATGCCGCGAGGCTTCTCGCTCGATCTTTCCGCTTTCGTTCTCATTGCTTTGGCCCTCCTGACCGCCGCCGCCGCGTACTGGAAGGATCCGTCGCTGCCGCTCTTGGGCGCCAAGAACGGCCTCAGCATGATCTGGTTCATCCTGCCGCGGCTCGTGCCTGCCTTGATCCTGGCCGGCATGCTGCAGGTGCTGATCCCGCAAGAAACCGTGGCGCGCTACTTCGGCCAGCAGTCGGGACTGGGCGCGATCGCCATGGCCTCGGCGGCCGGCGTGCTCACGCCGGGCGGCCCCATGGTCAGCGTTCCGCTCCTCGTCGTGCTCGCGAACTCGGGCATGGCGCTGGGGCCGCTCGTCGCGTACATGACCTCGTGGTCGCTCTTCGGCGTGCAGCGCATCATCGCGTGGGAGGCGCCGCTCATGGGCTGGCGGTTCGTCCTCGTGCGCATCGTCCCGAGCCTGGCCTTTCCGCTCATCGCCGGCTGGCTCGTCAAGCTCTGGTATCACGAGTAGCCGGCGGTGGCCTTCGAGGATCTCCGCGCCTTCGTCGCCCATCTGGAGAAGCACGGGCACCTCAAGCGCGTGCGGGCCGCCGTCTCGCGCGATCTCGAGATCACGGAGATCACGGACCGCGTGTCGAAGGGCTCGCCGGAGCGGAACCAGGCCCTGCTCTTCGAGAACGTCGAGGGCTCGGCCATGCCGGTCCTCATCAACGCGTTCGGCGCGCCGGCGCGGATGGCCGCGGCGCTCGGCGTGGACCGCCTCGACGATCTGTCCGCGCGCGTGGCCAAGCTCCTCGATCTCCGCATGCCGGGCTCGCTCTTCGACAAGCTCCGCAAGTTGGGCGATCTCTTCGACGTCGCCAAGGCAGGCCCGAAGCGCGTACGCTCCGCCTCGTGCCAGGAGGTCGTGGAGACCGCGCATCCGAGCCTGGCCGGCCTGCCCATCCTGCGCTGCTGGCCGGGCGACGCGGGCCGCTTCATCACGCTGCCCATGGTGTTCACGCGCGACCCCGCCACCGGCGCGCGCAACGTGGGCATGTATCGGCTGCAGGTCTTCGACGACCGGACGCTCGGCATGCACTGGCAGATCCACAAGGGCTCGGCGGAGCACGAGCGCCTCGCACACGAGCACGGCACGCCCATGGAGGTCGCCATCGCGCTCGGCGGTGATCCCGCCTCCATCTACTCGGCCTCGGCGCCGCTGCCGCCGGGCATCGACGAGATGGTGTTCGCGGGCTGGCTCCGCGGCGCCGGCGTGCCCATGGTCACGGCGAAGACCGTGGACGTGGAGGTACCGGCCGAGGCCGAGATCGTGCTCGAGGGCACGGTGGATCCGGCCGAGCGGAGAGTCGAAGGCCCGTTCGGCGACCACACGGGCTACTACTCGCTCGCGCGCGAGTACCCCGTGTTCCATCTCAAGGCGATCACACGGCGCAAGCAGCCGATCTATCCCACCACCATCGTGGGCCGCCCGCCCCAGGAGGACTACTGGCTCGGCAAGGCCACCGAGCGCATCTTCCTGCCCATCATCCGCCTCATGCTGCCGGAAGTGGTGGACATGAACATGCCCGCCGAGGGCGTCTTCCACAACCTCGTGATCGTCTCCATCCGAAAGCGCTACCCGGGCCAGGCGCGCAAGGTCATGTACGCGCTCTGGGGACTCGGGCTCATGATGCTGGCCAAGAACATCCTCGTCGTCTCCGAGCACGTCGACGTCCAGGATCTCTCCGAGGTCGCGTGGCGCGCCGCCGGCAACGTCGATCCCAAGCGTGACATCGTCCTGGTGGACGGCCCCACGGACGATCTCGACCACGCCGCCCTCCGGCATCGCTTCGGCGGCAAGATGGGGATCGATGCCACCGAGAAGACGGCCGACGACGGGATCGGGCAGCCGTGGCCCCAGGAGATCGTGATGAGCGAGGCGACGCGCGCGCTGGTCACCCGGCGCTGGCAAGAGTACGGCTTGTAGTGCCGCACACGCTCCGACACTTCCTCGACGCCATCAAGTTCGAGCACACCGTTTTCGCGCTGCCCTTCGCCTACGTGTCGATGGTGCTGGCCGCGGGCGGCTGGCCCGGCCTGCGGGTGGTCGTCTGGGTCACGCTGGCCATGGCCGCGGCGCGCACGCTCGCCATGAGCGTCAACCGGCTCGCGGACCGGGCCATCGACGCGGCCAACCCCCGCACGGCGGGCCGCCACCTCCCGACCGGGCTCCTGCGCCCGTCGCACATGCTCGTGGCTGCCATGCTCTCGGGCGCCCTGCTCGCCCTGTCCGCCTGGATGCTGAACCCGCTCTGCCTGAAGCTCGCGCCCTTGGCCGCCCTGTTCCTGATCGGCTACTCGTACACGAAGCGCTTCACGTGGACCTCGCACTGGATCCTGGGCTTCACCGACGGCATCGCCGCCGCGGGCGGCTGGATCGCCGTGCGCGGCGCTTTCGAGCCGCCCGCGCTCGTGCTCTGGTTCGCGCTCACCGTCTGGATCGCGGGGTTCGATCTCATCTACGCCTGCCAGGACGTCGACTTCGATCGCCGGACCCGCCTCCACTCGTTCCCCGCCCGTTTCGGCATCCGGGCGGCTCTCGCGGGCGCGCGCGCGTGCCATCTCCTCACGGTGGGCGCGTTCGTCCTCCTCGGAGTGATGACCGGGCTCGGGTGGCTCTACTGGGTGGGCGTGCTCGCCGTCGGCGCGCTGCTCGTCTACGAGCATTCGCTCGTGTCGCCGGACGATCTCTCGCGCCTCGACGTCGCCTTCTTCAACGTCAACGGCTACATCGCCGTCATCCTCTTCGCGGCCGTGCTCGGGGGGCGGCTCTGGTGAGCCCGCCGCTCGGCGAAGGTCCGGGCAAGGCGCGCTTCGTCAGCGAGATGTTCTCGCGCATCGCCGGGCGCTACGACCTCATGAACGGGCTCATGACCTTCGGCATGCACCATGCGTGGCGCCGGGCGGCGGCGCGCGAGACCATCCCCTCGCCGGACGGGCCGGGCCTCGATCTCGCGACGGGCACGGGCGACCTCGCGCTCGAGCTGACCCAGATCCATCGCCACCGCACCGTCGTCGGCGCGGACTTCGCCCACGGGATGCTCACCGTGGCGGAGACGAAGCGGCGCACCGAGGAGAACGGCGGGCGCCTCCGTCTCGTCGAGGCGGATGCGCTCTCGCTGCCGTTCGAGACGCGCACCTTCGCCTTCGTCACCTCCGCGTTTCTCCTTCGCAACCTGGCCGATCTGCGGCACGGGCTCAGCGAGATGCGGCGCGTGTCGCGCCCGGGCGGGCGCGTGGTGGCGCTCGAGATCACCCAGGCCGATCTCCCCGGCTGGGCGCCGGTGTTCCGGGCCTACTTCCACCACGTCGTGCCGCTGGTGGGCGCCGTCGTGGGCGGCGACCGTGAGGCCTACACGTATCTCCCGCAGTCGGTGGACCGCTTCCTCACGCCGCCGGCGCTCGCCGCGCTCATGGAGGAGGTCGGGCTGCGGAGCGTGAAGTTCCGACGGCTCGGCCTGGGAACGGTCACGATACACACCGGCATCGCGTGACCGCGCGGAGCGCGCGGTGACGGAACCGCGGCCGGGCCGGATCTCCTGGACGCTCGACCTCGAGCATCGCTACCCCTACGGCCGCGTCTCGCCGGACCCGAATCGCTTCGAGCCGCTCGGCTTTCCCCCGCCGTGGCCGGACCGACCGTGGATCTACGCCAATGTCATCGCGTCCGCGAACGACGTGGTCGCCTGGACGCGCCGCGGGCCCGGCGACGATCCGATCGCCGCCATCGCGGGCGGCAGCCCGGACCGCCCGGGCCGGCGCGCCGACGTGGAGCTCCTGCGCTATCTGCGCGCGGGGGCCGACGCCGTGGCCGTGGGCGCGCAGACGCTGCGGGATCAGCCCGAGCTCACCGACACGCTCGGTATCAAGGGCACCGACCTCGGCCCGCTGCTCGAGCGGTTCCGGGCGAGCCTCGGCCGGCCCCGGCTGCCGCGGCAGGTCATCTATACGCGGGGAGGCGCGCTCGATCTCGAGGCGCGGATGTTCGACACGCCGGAGGCGGAGGTGATCCTGGTGACCACGGCGCGCGGGGCGCAGCGGCTCCGCGCGCTCGGCAGCGACGGCAAGGGCGTACGGCTCTTGATCGCAGGCGAGGACGACCTCGGCCCCGTCGAGCTGGCGCGGGCGCATCGGAGCCTCTTCGCCGACTACGGGGTTCGCTACCTCGACTGCGAGGGCGGCGTCACCATCCTCGAAGCCCTGCGTGCCGCGGGGCTCGTCGACGAGATCTTCGTGACCTCCACGGACGTGCACATCGACACCTCCCGGCACGAAGGAGTGAAGCGCCTCCCGCCGCTCGCGGGCGCGCGCCTCGTCGCCGAGGGCGCGGTCGAGGGCGACGCCGCTTTCACGTTCCGGCGCTGGCGTCTCAACGAGCGCTGAGGGCGGGCGTTCGGGAGTCGCCCAGGATGTGTCGTGCTAGGATTTTGCGTAGCTCATGGATCCGACCAGCAGCTTCGTCTTTGACGCGGCGCACAGGATAGCAGGGCACTCCATCTCGCGGCGCGAGACGTGAGCCGGCTCTCCCCGAGCGGCCGCGTCGCCGAGGTCTTCTACTCGATTCAGGGCGAGGGCGTGACGGCCGGCCTGCCCGCGGTCTTCGTGCGGCTGCAGGGCTGCACGGTCGGCTGCTCGTGGTGCGACACCAGGTATTCCTGGGATCCGGAGGGCGGCCGCCCGGTCGATGTGGAGGCGCTCACCCTGGAGGCCTCCGCCTTCCCCTGCCGCCACGCCGTGGTCACCGGCGGCGAGCCCCTCGAGTCCCCGCTATTCGCGCCGCTCGTCCGCAGCCTCATCAGCGCGGGATTCACGCTCGAGGTCGAGACGTCGGGCACCCTGACGCCGCCGGCCGGGCTCGATCGTGGCATCCAGTGGAACGTCTCCCTGAAGCTGGCGGCCTCGGGCGTGGCGGACGACGCGCGGATCCGGCCCGACACGATCCGCAGCTTTCTCTCGCGCGAGGCCTGGTGGAAGTTCGTGGTGACGGACGACCCGGACGTGGCGGAGGTCCTGCGGCTGGCGGAGCGCTTCGCGCTGCCCCGCGGACGCATCCTGCTGCAGGCGGAAGCCGTGCGCCGCGAGGAGCTGATCGAGCGCTCACCCTGGGTGGCCGAGGCGTGCCGGCGCCACGGCTTCCGCTTCTCGCCCCGCCTGCATGTCATGCTCTGGGGCGCCCGGCGCGGCGTGTGATGGCCACGCGCGCGGTCGTCCTGCTCTCGGGTGGCCTCGACTCCGCCACGACGCTCGCCGTGGCCATCGCCGAGGGCTACGCGTGCTACGCGCTGTCGTTCGACTACGGCCAGCGGCACGCCCGCGAGCTGGAATCGGCCGGCAAGGTGGCCGCCGCGCTGGGCGCGCACCAGCACCTCACGCTGCGCCTCGATCTTCGCGCCATCGGCGGCTCCGCGCTCACCGGCGACATCGCCGTGCCCAAGGGGCGCAGCGCCGAGGCGATCGCTCACGGCATCCCGGTCACGTACGTCCCCGCGCGCAACACGATCTTCCTGGCCCACGCGCTCGGGTGGGCGGAGGTGCTGGGCGCCCAGGACATCTTCATCGGCGTCAACGCGCTCGACTACTCGGGCTACCCGGATTGCCGGCCGGAGTTCGTGGAGGCCTTCGAGCGCCTGGCGAACCTGGCCACTCAGGCCGGCGTGGAGGGCCGGAGCCGCTTCCGCGTGCATGCGCCTCTGATCGAGCAGAGCAAGGCGCAGATCGTGGCCCGGGCCCACGAGCTCGGCGTGGATCTCTCGCTCACCTGGTCCTGTTACGAGCCCGAGCGGGACGGAAGAGCCTGCGGACTCTGCGACTCGTGCACCCTGCGCAAGAAGGGCTTCGCGGAGGCGCGCCTCGTCGACCCCGTCCCGATGGCGCACTGATCGAAACGCCGTGAGCGAGTGGCGCGTCGTCGTTCACGCTTTTCCCCGGGAGCGCACGTGGCTCCTGCCCGCTCTGCACGCCGTCCAGCACGATCTGCGCTGGATCCCGGCCGAGGCGCTCGCCGACGTGGCCGCGCACCTGCGCGTGCCCCTTTCCGAGGCCTACGGGGTGGCCACGCACTATCCGGAGCTCCGGCTCGTCGAGCCGCGGGCCCGCATCGTGCGCGTGTGCACGGGCGTGTCGTGCCGGATCCGGGGCGGCCTCGACCTCCTGAAATCGCTGGAGGCCGCCGCGGGCTCGGAGGTCACGCTCGAGCCCTTCGACTGCGCGTTCAACTGCTCGATGGCGCCGGTGGTGGAGGTGGACGGCCTGACGCACGGCCGCGTGGCGGCGCCGGATCTCCCGCGCCTGCTCGGCCCGTCACCCGGCGCCGGCTCCCGCCATGCCGGCGTCACACCAGGGACACCGGGCATCCGCCGCCCGTCCTCCTTTGCCGAGATCTCGCGGCGCGCGGCCGAGCCCGTGCACGACGGAGTCACGCTCATGGTGGGAGTGGGCTCGTGCAGCCTGTCCGTGGGCGCCGCCGCGACGCTCCACACGCTCACGCGCGAGGTGGAGAAGCGCTCGCTCCCGGCCCGCGTCGTCGAGGTCGGCTGCGCCGGCCTCTGCTGGGCCGCGCCCACGATCACCACGCTGACCCCGGAGGGCGCAAGCCATCTCCTCCCCCACGCCACGCCCGACCGCATCCCGGCGCTCCTCGACGCCCTGCTCGCAGACAGGCTCGAGCCGCATCCGGGCGTCTCAGACTTCCTCTCGCACCAGCGCCGGGAGCTGACGGCGCGCTGCGGGCTGGTGGTGCCCGGCGACATCGCCGACGCGATCCGGCGCGGGTCCTACGCGGCGCTGGCCGCGGCCGTCGAAGCGGGCGGGCCCGAGGCCGTCATCGAGACCGTGAAGAGCGCGGGCCTGCGCGGCCGCGGCGGCGCGTACTTCATGGCGGCGCTCAAGTGGGAAGGCGCACGCAAGGCGGCCGGCCGCCCGCGCTACCTCATCGTCAACGGCGAGGAAGGCGAGCCGGGCATCTTCAAGGACCGCCACCTGCTGGAGGGCGATCCGCACCGGCTCCTCGAAGGCGCGCTCCTCGCCGCGTACGCGGCCGGCGTGAGCCACGTCTACCTCTACATTCACGGCGAGGCCCACCTCTCCGCCGAGCGCATGGCCCAGGCCGTCGCGGATGCGCGGCGGTGGGGCCTGATCGGCGAGCGGATCCTCGGCAGCGACTACACGGTGGAGGTCGAGATGCGCCGCGGGGCCGGCGGGTTCGTGCTCGGCGAGGAGACGGCGCTCATGGAGTCGCTCGAGGGCCGCCGCGCCACCCCGCGACCCAAGCCCCCCTTCCCAACGGATGCCGGCCTCTTCGGAAAGCCGACGGTGATCAACAACGTGGAGACGCTCTTCGCGGTGCCCCTGATCGCCGGCCGCGGCGCCGAGTGGTGGACGAGGCTGGGCCAGGGCCACGGCACGAAGTGCTTCGGGCTCTCGGGCCACTTGGCCCGGCCCGGTCTGGCGGAGATGGAGATGGGCGCCTCGCTCCGCGATCTCGTGGAGCGGATCGGCGGCGGGGTCGGCCCCGGACAGAGCCTGCAGGCCATCGTCCTCGGAGGGCCCTCCGGCATCCTGGTCCCCTCGCGCGATTTCGACGAGCCGCTCGTCCCCGCGGGCAAGGTCAACCCGGGCACGGGCGGCATCGTGGCCCTGGACGAGTCCGTTCAGATCCGCGACGTGATCCGCGTCCTCCTGGACTTCAACACCCGGGAGTCGTGCGGCAAGTGCACGCCGTGCCGCGAGGGGACGGCGCGGCTGCGCGACATGCTGGACGCCCCGGCTCCCCTCGACCGCTCGGCCATCGAGGAATTGTCCGACGTGGTGCGCCTGGCCTCGCTCTGCGGCCTGGGCCAGGCCGCGCCGCTGTCGCTCCTCTCCGCCCTGCGCGAGTTCCCGAACGCCCTACGCTGACACGGCCGCGAGGGGACGCGGCGCCAGCCCCACGTAGTCGGCGCGCGGGCGAATGAGCCGGTTGTCCGCGTACTGCTCGAGCGCGTGCGCGCACCAGCCCGCGATGCGTCCGGTGGCGAAGATGGACGTGCAGAGATCGGGCGGGATGCCGAGCGCGTCGTAGACGACGGCCGAGAAGAAGTCCACGTTGACCGGCAGCGTCGTCCGCGCCCGCATGGCCGCGTACACGCCCTCGGCCACCTCGAAGAGCCGCTCCCGCCCGGTGGCCTCCGCCGTCTCCTTGGCCATGCCGCGGAGCACGCGCGCCCGGGCATCGTCCACCTTGTACACGCGGTGGCCGAATCCCGGCATCCGGGAAGCCGGGTTACTCCGCTCGCGCTTCGACAGCCCCGCGCGCCTGCCGATGCGCGCCTCGACGTACGCCTCGGCCCGGGCCGGGTCCTCGATCTCGTGCAGCATCGCCAGCACGTCGTCGTTGGCGCCGCCGTGGCGCGGGCCCTTGAGGGTGGCGATAGCCGCCACGATGGCGGCGTGCAGATCGGCCATGGTCGCCACCGCGACGCGGGCGGCGAAGGTCGAGGCGTTGAACTCGTGATCCGCATGGAGCGTCAGCACCACGTCCATGACGCGGGCGACCTCCGGGGACGGCTCCCGGCCGGTCAGCGAATGGAGGAACCTCGCCGCGTGCGAGCCGGCCGTCCTGGGTGCCAGCGGCTCGAGGCCGGTCCGGATCCGGTGCCACGCCCCGACGATCTCCGGCACCAGCGTCATCAGCCGATACGCCTTGCGGAGGTTGAGCGCCTCGTCGCTCGAGCGGACGTCGGGGTCGCGGGTCGCCGCCAGCGACACCGCGGTGCGGAGGGCGTCGAGGGGATGGCAGTCGCGGGGCAGCGTGCGCAGGAACGCGCCGATCTCGGCGGGCAGCCCGCGGCCGCTGTCGAGGTGCCGGCCGAATTCGGCGCGCTGGGCAGGCGTCGGCAGCTCGCCGAACCAGAGGAGGTGCGTGACGTCCTCGAAGCTGGCGGATGCGGCCAGGTCGCCGATCTCGTAGCCGCGGTAGTAGAGGCGGCCTGCCTCCCCGTTCACCTGGCAGATGGCCGACCGCGCGGCGATCACGTCCTCGAGCCCCGCCTTCCATGCCTGGTCCATGCCCGTCCTCCCTCTCGTGTGAAGCTGCCGTTCCGGCTCGAAAGTGCCCTTGGGTTGCCGGGAATTGACTATACTTGATTTATATTGATTCCACAATACTCGGATGGATGGGGCCGCAGGCGGCTGCTAGGATGGCGGCCAGCGCCATGGTGATCGTCGACGGCGAAGAGTATCTGACCGGAGAGGAAGCGGCGGCCGTGCTGGGGGTGAAGCGCGAGACGCTCTATGCCTACGTGAGCCGCGGCTTCCTCCGGAGCTACCGCCAGGGCATCAAGCGCCAGCGCCTCTACCGCCAGGCCGAGGTGGCCCGCCTCGTCCAGCTCGACCCGGCGCCGGACGAGCGCTCGGCCGGACGGGTCCCCGCCCCCGAAGTCCCGCTCGCGGAGTCCTGGATCAGGGACTAGGTCGCATGCCCTTCCGTCTCACCGTCGACGGCACGCCGGTCGAAGTCCCCGCAGGCGCCACGGTGCTGGACGCCGTGAACCGCGCGGGCGTGCCGCTGCCGCAGCTCTGCAAGGACCCGGACCGGGCGCCGCTCGGCGCCTGCCGCACCTGCCTCGTCCACGTCGAGGGCCAGCGCGGCCTGCCCGCGGCCTGCCACCTGCCGGTGCGCGACGGCATGGCCGTGCAGACCCAGCACCCCGATGCCGTCAGGACCCGCAAGGCCGTGCTCGACCTGACGTGGTCCATGCTGACGCCGGGCGCCGGCCGCGATCAGTTCGGGCAGTTGGGCGAAGCCGCGGGCCGCCACGGGCTCCACGCTCCCGGGCGCCGGCCGCACCATCACTTCGCGGTGGACGAGTCCAAGAGCTTCTTCGTGCTGGACCGCGAGGCGTGCATCCTCTGCGGCCGCTGCACGACCGCCTGCGCGGATATCCAGCACATCGGCGCCATCTCCATGCTGGGCCGGAACCACGACGCCCGCGTGGGGGTGGCCGCCGACGGGGCCATGTCCTCCTCGATCTGCACCTCGTGCGGGCAGTGCGTGGCCACCTGCCCTACCGGGGCGCTCCGGCCCAAGGAAAGGCCTGCCCGGACCGTGCGCGAGGTCGAGACCACGTGTCCCTATTGCGGCGTCGGCTGCGGCATTCGTCTCCATGTGCGGCAGGACGGCCGCCTGGGGATGATGGCCGACGACGTGCCCGCCAACGAGTCGAGCGCCGGGACCCTCTGCGTCAAGGGGCGATTCGGCACGGGGTTCGTCCACGCGCGCGACCGGATCACGTCGCCGATGGTGAGACGCGAGGGCCAGTGGGTCGAGACCTCCTGGGATGCGGCGCTCGACGCGGCGGCCGAGGCCCTCGCCCGTCATCGCGGGCGCTTCGGCGCCTTCGCCTCGGCCAAGGCGACCAACGAGGACGGCTACGTCGTCCAGAAGCTCGTCCGCGTGGTCATGGGCACCAACAACGTGGACCACTGCACGCGGCTCTGCCACTCGCCGTCGGTGGAGGCGATGCTGACCTCGATGGGGTCGGGCGCCACGTCCAACTCCTACCAGGACTACGAGGAAGCCGGGTGCCTCATGGTGGTGGGCGCCGACGCCTCCGCCAATCACCCCGTGATCGCGATTCGCCTCCGCAAGGCCGTGAGCCGGGGCGCGCGCCTCATCGTCGTCAATCCGAGGCGCATCGAGCTGTGCGATCAGGCCGATCTCTGGATCCAGGAGCGTCCGGGCACGGACGTGGCGCTCTTCAATGCCATGGCCAGGGTCATTCTCGACGAGGGCCTGGCCAATCGCGACTTCATCCGGTCGCGCACCGAGGGGTTCGAGGCCTGGGCCGCCGCGCTCGAGCCCTACTCGCTCGACTACGCGGAACGGATCACCGGCGTGCCGGCCGACGCCATCGCCCAGTCCGCTCGCTGGTATGCGCGCCCGGCCTTCGCCGGCTCGTGCCTCATCTGGGGCATGGGCATCACGCAGCACATCAACGGCACCTCCAACGCGCACGCCCTGCTGAACCTGTCGCTGGCGGCCGGGCAGATGGGCTTCCCCGGCTCGGGCATCTCGCCGCTCCGCGGCCAGAACAACGTGCAGGGCTGCGGCGACGCGGGCGCCATTCCGACCAATCTCCCCGGCTACGCCGACTACTCGCCGGCCAGTCTCTCCCGCTTCGAGCGGGCATGGGGAACCCGCCCGCCGGCGCAGCCGGGACTGGTCGTCACCGAGATGACCGAAGGCTGCCTGGACGGGTCGATCCGGGCCATGTACGTCGTCGGCGAGAACCCGATGCTCGGCGAGCCCGATCTCCACCACGTGGAGAAGGCCCTCAGCCAGCTCGAGTGCCTGATCGTCCAGGATCTCTTCCTGAACGAGACGGGCGAGCTCGCGCATGTCTTCCTCCCCGCGGCGGCCTTCGCCGAGAAGGACGGCACCTTCACCAACTCCGAGCGGCGCGTGCAGCGGGTCCGCCGCGTCATCGACCCGCCGGGTCAGGCGAGGCCGGACTGGTGGATCACCTGCGAGCTGGCCAAGCGGGTGGCGCGCAAGCTCGGCCTGCCTGCGGCCGGCTTCGACTTCGCCCACCCGTCGGAGATCTTCGACGAGATGGCCGGGCTCTGGCCAGCCATCGGTGGCCTCTCGTACGCGCGGCTCGAATCGGGCGGCATCCAGTGGCCGTGTCCGACGCCGGACCATCCGGGCACGCGCTTCCTCTATGGCGAGACGTTCCCGACGGGGAAGGCGAAGTTCGTCGCGGTGAGCCAGGGCGCCGCGGCCGCCGAGCTGCCGGACCCGGACTATCCCTTCGTGCTCAATACGGGCCGCCTCCTCTATCACTGGCACGGCGGGACGCTGACGCGGCGGGTGCAGGGACTGCTCGAGCTGGCGCCGCGGCTCGAGATCGCGGTCAACCCGGCGGATGCGCGCCGGCTCGGTCTTGCCGAGGGCGGAGCCCTGCGGGTCGTCTCACGGCGCGGCGAGCTCACCGGCTATGCGCACGTGACGGAGGCGGTCCGGCCCGGCGCCCTCTTCGTGCCCTTCGTCAAGCTTTCGGACTCGGCCGCCAACTTCCTCACCAACTCCGCCCACGACCCCTCGGCGAAGATTCCCGAGTACAAGGTCTGCGCGGTCCGGCTCGAAAAGGCCTAGGCCGACGCCGGGAGCACGGCCGCGAGGGCGACACCCGCTCGCGGTGCCCTAGCGCACGAAGTCGTCGAGGATGCCGGCAAAGGCCTCGGGGGCATCGAGCACCAGGTGGTGGTAGACGCCCGGCATCGTGACGAGCCGTGCCTTGGGAATGAGCGCCAGCATGCGCTCCCCCATCTCCATCGGCAAGATCGGTGACAGCTCTCCGCGCACGAGCAGCGTGGGCGCCTGGATCCTGTGGATGATCTCCCAGCCGTCCACGGGCTGCCGCGCCCCATTGCACTGCGGGTCGAAGCGGTAGAGGAAGCGCCCCTCGCGCTCGACGATCCCCTCCCGGCCGAGGTGCTCCAGGAGCTCGGGTGCCGCCAGGGTGTCGGCGGGCAGGAGCCGGAAGCTCTTGAGGGCCAGGTCGAGCGACTCGTGGCGGCGCGGACCGCGATGGCCCCGCCGATGCATCGCTTCGAGCCGGCCCACGGGCAGCGCCGGCCGGCTGTCGACCACGCAGAGCATGCGCACCCGGTCGGGGTGCCACGCCGCGAAGGCCATGGCGTTATGGCCGCCCATCGAGTGCCCCACCAGCACCACCTGGCCCCAGCCGAGCGCATCGAAGACGCCCAGGAGATCAGACGCGAACTGCTCGGTGCCGTAGCGTGAGTCGGGCGCCCAGTCGCTCTCGCCGTGCCCCCGCTGGTCGAGGGAGATCACGTGAAACCTGTCAACGAACCGGGGCACCACTTCGTCGAACCAATGAGCGTGCGCGGAGCCGCCGTGGAGGAAGCAGAGGCTCGGGCGGCCGGGCTCTCCCCACTCGAGCGCGCGGAGAGTCATGCCGTTGACGACGAATGAGCGGCGGGTTGCCGCGTCACAGAGGTAGGAAGATCGAGAGGTCATGGGCCGCATTCTAGCGCGGGGCGAAGAAAAAGCTTGGGGCTGATCGCTTCGACCTCGTACCGTGAAAGTACAAATGAACCCTCTACCGGAACCCACCGAGAAGAAGCCGCGGTCGATCCTGTTCGGCGTTCTCGCAGTCGGCGCGTTCCTCGCGATCGTCGTCACCGGGTGGCTCGTGCTGTCGCCCTCCGCCCTCCTCCACCGTCAGCTTGCCGCGGCGTCGTCCGGATCCGGCCAGGCGGCCGGCCCCGCGCCGCAGGCCGAGCGGCCGGTGCGCGGCCGCGTCGTGGACGACACCGGGGCTCCCCTGCGCGGCGCCTCCGTGTGGGCGGGCAAGGAAGAGATCCGTACCGACGAAGAGGGCCGCTTCACCACGGCCCCGCTGGGACCCGGCGCCGCCATCCTCGTCAAGACCCCGGGCTACGAGCTCCGCCGTCTCATGGCGGACAAGGACGACATCACCGTGTCCCTGCCGTCCCGCCCCATCCGGGCCGCGTACCTGACCTACTACGGCATCGGCGACAAGACCATCCGGGAGCGCGTGCTCGAGATCGTGGCTCGCACCGAGCTGAATGCCGTGGTCATCGACGTCAAGGGCGACCGGGGGCTCATCCCCTACCGCACCCAGGTGCCGCTCGCCCTCGAGGCAGGGGCGCAGGGGCCGGTGATCATCAAGGACTTCGAAGGGCTCATCGCAGGCCTGAAAGCGCGCGGGATCTATACCATCGCCCGCATCGTCACGTTCAAGGACAACGTCCTGGCCACGGCCAAGCCCGAGTGGGCCGTCATCGACACGCGCACCGGCAAGCCCTGGATCGACAACGAGAAGCTGGCGTGGGTCGACCCCTTCCGCGAGGAAGTCTGGGACTACGACATCGCCATCGCCAAGGAGGCCATCGCCAAGGGCTTCGACGAGGTCCAGTTCGACTACGTCCGGTTCCCGACCGACGGCAAGCTCTCGGCCGCCAAGTACTCACAGCCCAACAACTCCCAGACGCGGCTGCCGACGATTTCCGCCTTCCTGGCCAAGGCGCGCCGGGAACTCGGTCCGCTGGGGGCCTTCGTGGGGGCCGACGTCTTCGGGTACACCGCATTCAACGAGAACGATACGGACATCGGGCAGCGTATCGAGGAGCTCTCCGTGCATCTCGACTACATCTGCCCCATGGTCTACCCCTCGGGCTATCACCTGGGCATCCCGGGCGTGCGGAACCCCGTCGCCCAGCCCTACGAGATCGTGAAGGAGAGTGTGCGGCTCACGCGGAAGCGCTCGTCGACGACGGTCGTGGTCCGGCCGTGGCTCCAGGACTTCCGGGACTACGCGTTCGACAAGCGCATCTTCGGCGTGCCCGAGATCAAGGCGCAACTCCGCGGCGCCCGGGACGGCGGCGCGGTCGGCTACATGCTCTGGAACCCGAAGAACGACTACACGGGGGCGGCCCTGCCGCCCAAGACGACGTCGACCGCGAAGGCGACGACGACGGCGAGGGTGTCGCCCTAGACGTGCACCGCTTCCTCCGCGTCATCAGGTTTCTCGCGTGGCCGGTTCTCGCCTGGGCGCTCTCGCCCTCGCCGGCCACGGCTGGCGACCTGCCGCCGAACGAGCTCGGACGCATCATGATCCTCGAGTACCACAAGATCGATGTGCCCGAAGAGCGGTGGACGCGCACGCCGACGAACTTCCGGCGGGATCTCCAGCGGCTCTGGGAGCGGGGCTACCGGCTGGTGGCCCTCAACGACGTCCTGGACGGCAAGATCGGGATCCGGCGCGGCACGACGCCGGTGATCCTCACTTTCGACGACTCGTCGCCCGGCCAGTTCAAGCTCATCGAGAAGAACGGCGACTGGGTGCTCGATCCCGACTGCGCCGTGGGGATCCTCGAGGCCTTCGAGCGCGAGCACCCGGAGTTCGGGCGCGCGGCCACCTTCTACGTGCTCCCGGGCGCCGACCCGCCCAATCGACTCTTCAACCAGAAGGATCTGGCCGCGCGCAAGCTCCAGTACCTGGCCAGCCGCGGCTACGAGATCGGCAGTCACACGCTCTGGCATGCGAACCTCTCGAAGTACCCCGAGCGTGTCGTCCGCCAGCAGATCGCCACGGCGCAGGAGTGGATCCAGAAGGACGTCCCGGGCTACCGGATCCGGACCCTGGCGCTCCCCATGGGTGCGTTCCCCAAGGACCTGCGCTGGGCCATCGAGGGCGTCGAGGGCAAGACCACGTACCGCCACGACGCCATCCTCATGGTGGCCGGCGGAGCGGCGCTCTCTCCCTACGCCCGCTCCTTCGATCCGTACCACCTGCCCCGCATCCAGGCGACCGAGACTGAGCTGGCGTACTGGCTCAACCACTTCGATCGCAATCCCCAGGAGCGCTTCGTGAGCGACGGTGATCCGGCCATCGTCACGGTGCCCCCCGGCACGCTCGACAAGGTGCGGCGTTCACCCGGCGCAAAGGTGGTGGAGCGGCAGTAACGGAGGGCTACTTGTAGATGAGGTACGACGCGCGGCGCTGGAGAAAGCTGGCTCGGTCCGCTTCCGCCCACTGCTTCAGGCGCGCGAGAGAATCCCCCCGCAGGAGAGCCCACATCGTCGACCGGTTCACCAGAAGGTTCTGGATGGCGGCGGCCCGAAACTTCGCCGGGTAGCGCTCGATCAGGACCCGCCCGATGGTGAGCCCCACGGTGACCGGACGCAGCGCATCGCGGTCGGTCACGACCAGCCGGACCCCGTTCACCGGCTGCTTCGCGTAGACGCTCGAGGTAGGCTGGAACGTCGCCGGCTCAAACGCGACGCCGGGCATGTCGAGGGCGTTCAGCGCATCCGCCAGAGCCTTCGGATCGGTGATCCACGGCGCCCCGATGACCTCGAAGGGCATCTCGGTGCCCCGGCCCACCGACAGGTTGGTCGCCTCGAGCAGCCCGATGCCCGAATAGAGGAGCGCCTGCGTCAGCGACCGGATGTTCGGCGAGGGGTTGACCCAGGGCAGCCCGGTCTCGTCGAACCACATCCGCCGCTCCCATCCCTCCAGCGGCACCACGCTCAGCTTCACGGGGATCTTGCGCTCGGACGCGACCATCTTCGCGAACTCGCCCATGGTCATTCCCGTCCGGACCGGAATGGGATGGGGCGCCGTGAAGGACCGGAGATCCGTGTCCATGAGAGGGCCTTCCACGATCGTGCCGGTGAGCGGATCGGGCCGGTCCAGGACGATCACGTTGACGCGCTGCCGCGCGGCTTCCTCGAGCACGTAGACGAGCGTCGTCAGATAGGTGTAGAAGCGCACGCCGACGTCCTGGATGTCGAAGACGAGCGTGTCGAGGCCGTGCAGCATGGCGGGCGTCGGCCGGCGGTCGCTGCCGTAGAGGCTCCAGACCTTGAGCGCCTGTCCCGGGCCGGCGCCGGCATACGTGCCGTTCGGCACCTTCTCGTCGAGGGTGCCGTCGAGCCCGTGCTCCGGTGAGAAGATCGCCTGGAGCCGCACGCCAGCGGCCTTCAGCATCAGCTCCAGGTTCCGCCGCCCTTCACCGTCGACACCGGTCTGGTTCGTGACGAGCCCGATGACCTTGCCCTGGAGCGGCGCCCAGGCCTGAGCCTCCATCACGTCGAGCCCGGTCCTCACTCTGACCCTCGGCAGCTCGCCGCCTTTTGCCTCGGCGGGTGTCGCGGTCTCGCTCTCCGGCGCGGGCGTGGCGTTGGGAGCGAAGAGCCGGGCCCCCACTACGGCGCTCACCCGACGCCTGAGCTCGACGACCGAGCCCTTGCCGGCGGGATGGACGCGGTTGGTGAGGATGATGGCGTACGTGCGCGTGGGCGGATCCATCCAGATGGACGTGCCCGTGAAGCCGGTGTGCCCGACGGAGCCTAGCGGGAAGAACGAGCCGAGCGTGCGCGAGTAGCCGGAGGCCATGTCCCAGCCGAGCCCGCGCGTGGCCTCGCCGGCGCCGTTCGGCGCGAACATGGCGCTGACCGAGGCCGCGGAGAGGTAGCGCCGGCCTCCAACGACGCCGCCCCCGAGAAGCATGCGGCAGTAGCGCCCGAGATCGTCGGCGGTGGAGAAGAGCCCGGCATGCCCCGCCACGCCGCGAAGCTCGCGGGCGCGCGGATCGTGGACCACGCCGCGCAGCATGTGTCCCTGCACCACTTCGGTCGGCGCGATCCGCGCCCGCCAGGACGCGGGGGGATTGAACGTGGTCTCGCGCATGCCGAGCGGCTGGTAGAGGCGCTTGTGCGTGAAGCGGTCGAGCGGCTCGCCGCTCACCCGGCGCACGAGCTCGCCGAGCACGATGAAGCCGGTATCGCTGTAGTGAAACGGCGCCGTCGCCGATGGCTCGGCCACGCCGGCGGCCAGGAAGCGCATCGCCTCGGGAAAGCCCTTGCCCATCGCCTCCTTGGGCGGAATGTCCGGGAATCCCGCGGTGTGCGTGAGCACGCGGCGCACCGTGAGCCAGCCGAGGGCGGGCGGCTGGAACTCCTTCAGATAGCGCCCGAGCGGCGCATCCAGGTCCAGCTTGCCGTCGTCGACCAGCGCCAGGATGGCCGGGGTCGTCGCCACCACCTTCGTGAGCGAGGCAATGTCGAAGATCGTGTCCGTCGTCATGGGCTCGGTGGCCGGCGCCACGGCCCGGGAGCCCACCGCCTTGCGATAGAGGATGCGATCGCCCTGCCCGACGAGGATGACGGCACCCGGCGTGTCGCCCGCAGCCACCGCGTCGAGCGCCGCGCGGTCGAGGTCCGACCAGTCGAGGGTCTCGGCGACGGTCGAGGCGGGCAGCAGGAGGAGGGCGGCCAGGGCGGCCGCAGCGCGCCACAGCATACCGCCATCATATCGAGGTCGGCGCGCCGGCCCGCCGGGAAAATGGCAGGGCCGCGTGCTACGATCTCCCGTCATGCAGCGGATCTTCGTGACGGGCGGCACCGGTTTCGTGGGTCGCGCGGTGGTCCGGGCACTTCTGGCGCACGGCTTCCTCGTGCGATGTCTCGTGCGCCCCGGGTCCGAGTCGGCGCTCAAGGGCTTCGAGTCGATCGACAGGGTCCCGGGCGACGTGCTCGAGCCCGACGGGCTGCCGCCGTCCGTCGAAGGCTGCTCGGCCATCATCCACCTGGTCGGGATCATTCGCGAGCGCCGCGCCGCCGGCGTGACCTTCGATCGGCTCCACACGCAGGCCACGGCCAACATGCTGGGCGTGGCGCGCGAAGCCGGTGTGAAGCGCTACATTCACATGAGCGCCGCCGGCACGCGCGCGAATGCCGTGTCGCGCTACCACCAGACGAAGTGGCAGGCCGAGGAAGTCGTCCGTGCGAGCGCACTCGACTGGACCATCTTTCGCCCCTCGCTCATCTTCGGGCCCGGCGACGAGTTCGTCTCCGTGCTCGCCCGGATGATCCGGCGCCTGCCCGCCGTGCCGGTGCTGGGCGACGGGCAGTATCAGGTGCAGCCGATCGCGGTGGAACAGGTCGCCGAGGCCTTTGCCCGGGCGCTCCGCCTGCCTGTCGCGCGAGGGCAGACCTACGAGGCCGGCGGGCCCGAGCCGCATCGCTTCGTCGAGCTGCTGGACCTGATCGGGCAGGCGCTCGGCATGCGCCGGGTCGGCAAGATCCACGTGCCGCTCGGCATGGTCAAGGCGCTGACGCGCGCCTTCGGGTGGCTGCCGTTCTCTCCGGTCACCGCGGACCAGATCATCATGCTCGAAGAGGGCAACGTGACGGACTCAGCGCGCTTCTACGCCGACTTCAACCTGGCGCCCGAGCCGCTGGCGGAAGGGCTCAAGCGCATGTTCCCGGACGGGTGATGGACAACCCCTTTCGGACCACCGGCCTGCGGCACGGCGCCGGCGATCCGCGCGGCCTGCGCGAGCGTATCGACGCGCAGCTGGCCGAGCGCATCGAGGAGGCCGTGGAGATGGCCGCACTCCATCTCCTGGTCGAGCTCCGCAAGCGCCACGGAGCTCCCGCGCCGGAGAGTGACAACCGCGCCGACCGCGACGAGTTCGCGCTCCTGGCCGCCGATCTCCTCGCCTATCTCGGCAAGGCCTTCGCGATGGAGCTGGGCCCGGCGCAGCGGTCCGAGCTCGATCGGGTTCGCGCGGACGCGCCGGATGCGCGGATGGGCGGACTGCTGGGGCAGGTGTTCCTCTCTCGACGGCTTCCGGACTACTGGCAGCGCTTCGAAACCCACCGCGCTGCGTACGCCGAGGCGCGACTGGCCTCACCCGAGCGGCCAAAGAGCCTTCTCAAGCGTCTCTTCAACTAGCTCGCGCCTGATCACGCCGCGCGGCGCGTTCCTCCCGCACTGGTCTCCTCCAGCTCGAGCTGAGCGACCGCCCAGAGGTCCTCGCAGGCCTCCAGGGCAGCCTGCCACGCCGTGTATTGCTCGAGAAGGTGCTCGCGCCTGGCGGTGAGCTGAGCCTCGGCCTCGTCGAGCCGGATCCGCAGATCCGGGAGGTGCCGCCCGGACGCCCGGACGACACCAGCCCTCGTCGAGGCAGCCATGCGATCGAGCAGTTGATTCAGATCGTCACGAAGCAACCGGTCCATGCCGTTCATGACTGCCTCCCTGCCCCGTCTGTGAGACGGGCTCTAATACTAAACACACGATGAGTATACATGTCAAGTGATATCCCAGGTGCTGCTGCGACATCAGCCCTCGCGGTTCGATCCGCGCCGTAATTACACAGTTCTGACGATCGAGCCCTCCGGACCTTCACTGCATGACGCGATCCCGACGACGCCTCGGGGATGCGTGGGCGTTGAACATATGTTATATGTACGAAACACATGTTGCAGCCCTGGCTCCTGCTGCTCCTGAGCCTTCCACCGCGGCCCTCAAGCCTGCGCGTCCGCACGTGGCGCCGGCTCAAGGCGCTGGGTGCCGTCGCGCTGAAGAGCGGCGCCTATCTGCTGCCGTTCTCCGCGGATCGCTACGAGCAGTTCCAGTGGCTCGCCCAGGAGGTCCAGAAGGGTCGTGGCGAGGCCACCCTGCTCAAGCTGGAGCGCGTCGAGAACGTGAAACAGGCCGACGTCATACGGCTCTTTCACGAGGCACGCAACGCGGACTACCAGGCCCTCACGGATCGCCTCCGGAAGCTCCCGTCGTCGCGACGGTCGCGCGCCGCCGAGGAGCTGGCCCGACTGGCGCGGGAGCTCGACCGGCTGGCCGCCATCGACTTCTTCGACGCACCGGGCCGTCAGCAGGCATTGCGCGCCCTCGAGGCGGCGGAGCGCCGCGTGACGGGATCGTCCAAGAGCGCCCCTCCGCCGGCGCCCCGGCTCGACCTCGCGGCGCTGCAAGGCCGGCGCTGGGCGACGCGGCCTCGTCCTCACGTGGACCGCATCGCCTCGGCGTGGCTCATCAAGCGCTTTCTCGATCCCGCCGCCGAGTTCCTCTTCGCCCCGCCGGACGATCTCCCGGCCGGCGCCATCCCCTTCGACATGGCGGGCGTCGAGTTCGGCCACCACGGGGATGACTGCACCTTCGAGACACTGCTCCGCCGCTCCAGCCTTCCGGACCGCCGCCTGAGGGCCATCGCGGAGGTCGTCCACGAGGCAGACCTCCGCGACGGCAAGTTCCCGCGCGAGGAGGCGCGGGGGCTCGACCTCGTCCTGCGCGGGCTCCTCGCCGCCGTGAAGGACGATCACGAGGCGCTCGCCCAGGGCCTGGTTCTCTTCGATGGCCTCTACTCGACGATCGAGGAGCGGGGCTGATGGAGGCACACGGGATGCGATCACTTGTGGTGGTCGGGCTCACCCTGATCGTCGCCGGCGTCGTGAGCGCACAGCCGGCGGGCCAGTGGCTGTTCGGTTCGACCGGACGCGGAACGGCACGCTGGACGGAAGAGGCCGCGGGCGTCACCTATCGCGGCGGGGCGGAATTCGGCTGGGCCGTGCTGGCCGCTTCGTCGCTCCGCGACGGCTTCGTGGAAGCGCGCTTCAAGCTCATCGCCGGACGCGAGGACCAGGCCGGCGGCGTGGTGTGGCGCTGGCGCGACACGGGCAACTACTACGTCGCGCGCGCCAATGCGCTCGAGGGCAACGTCGTGGCCTACAAGGTCGTGGGCGGCCGCCGCAGCCCCATCGCGCCGGTGGGTACACCGCGCAGCACGTACGGCAAGCAGGTGGAAGTCGCCTCAGGCGAGTGGCACACGCTCCGGGTCGAGTTCCGGGGCACCGAGGCCGCCGTGATCTATGACGACCGGCCGCTCTACACCGTGAGCGACGAGACCTTCCGGGAGCCCGGAAGAATCGGCGTGTGGTCCAAGGCCGACAGCATCACCGAGTTCCTCCACCCACGATATGGAGAGCTGCCATGAGTCGAGAGCGCCGCATTCTTTTCGTGTGTCTTCACGGCGCGGCCAAGAGCGTGCTGGCCGCCGCCGACTGCGAGCGGCTGGCTGCCGCCCGCGGCCTCACCGTCACCACGGACTTTTTCGGGACGGAGCCGGATCCGGACATCGCCCCGGCCGTGGCAGCAGCCCTGCGCACCGATGGCGTGGATCTCGACGGCAGGAGGCCTCGCCGCATCACGGCCAGCGACGTCGCCGGCGCGGATCAGGTCGTCGCGTTCGGCTGCGATCTCGGCGACGCGACCCCGCCCGGAACGCGGATCGAGCAGTGGCCCGATGTGCCCGCGGTGAGTGATGGGCTCCCGGCCGCCCGCGCGGCCATCCGCGCCCGTCTCGAACGGCCCATGGACTCATGGTCGCCGCGATGAGACGAAGCGTGCGCTCCAGGACCCGCCCCTGGAGCCGACTCGTCCGTGGGGCGTAACGCTCGACTCGTTTTCATCGCGAAGACGGTCCGGACCTTCTGTTACGGCGCCCTGGGCGTCCTCCTGCCCGTCTATCTCGTGGAGCTCGGGATGGACGCACGCCAGCTGGGGATCGCCGTGACCTTGACCCTGCTCGCGAGCACCGCGATGACTTTCATGATCCGGTGGCCCGCCGAGCGCTGGGGCCCGCGCGCCGCGCTCATGGCTCAGGCGGCGCTCATCGTCGTCTCCGCGCTCGCCTTCCTGCTCACGCGCCAACCGTGGCTGGTAGTGGCGGCCGCCATGGCCGGGAACCTCGCTGCGGGCACCGGGGAAACGGGTCCGTTCCTCTCGCTCGAGCAGGTCATCGTCACGCGCGCGACGTCCCGCGCCCGGCTCACGACCATACTCAGCTGGTACAACCTGACCGGCTACGCCGCCGCCGGCCTGGGGGCCGCTGCCGTCACCCGGCTCGGCGCCTCGCAGCAGCCGCTCTTCGTGCTCTTCCTCGTAAGCGGCCTCATCCAGCTCGCTGCCTATGGGCTCATGCGCCGGGAGCCGCCGCCCTCCGCCCAGGCGCGCGATGCGCTGGGCACGCCATCGCGGCCCTTCGTGCGCCGGATCGCCATCATCTTCGCCCTCGACTCGTTTGCGGGCGGCTTCGTGGTGCAGAGTCTCATCGCCTACTGGTTCTACACGCGGTTCGGGCTCGGGCTCGCCGTGCTCGGGTGGATCTTCTTCGGCGTGCAGATCCTCTCGGGACTGTCCCTCATCCTGGCCGCGCGAATCGCGCCGCGGCTGGGGCTCGTGAACACGATGGTGTTCTCACACCTCATCTCCAACCTGTTCCTGATCGGCGTCGCGGTCGCACCCGTGGCCTGGCTGGCCGTCGGCTTCCTCCTCACCCGCCACGCCCTGTCCCAGATGGACGTGCCGACGCGGCAGACGTTCCTCATGCTGGCCGTGCACGATCACGAGCGCGAGCACGCCGCGGCCATCACCAACATGAGCCGGACCCTCGCGCAATCGGTGAGCCCTGCCCTCACGGGTTTCGTGATGCAGGGGCTGTCGCTCACGGCGCCGTTCTTTCTCGGCGCCGGGCTCAAGATCGTCTACGACCTCTGGTTGTACGCGACCATCCGCCACGTGAACACGTCCTAGCGGGCGCCCTCACCGAAAGAGCCGCCGCATCCCCAGGTCCACGAGGCGCGGGGCGATCACGTTCGCCACAGCGAGCAGCCGGGACGGCCGGTAGGGATAGACCTCCGTGCGTGGACGGCGGATGCAGCGCAGGATGCAGCGGGCGACGTGCTCGGAGGACTGAATGGGCCCGTGCAGGCCGGACCCTGCGCGCCGTGGCTCCACGTCATGGAACTCGGTGGCGGTGACGATCGGATAGATCAGGCTCACCCGTATGCCGGTGCCGGCCAGCTCCACCCGCAGTCCCTCGGACAGCCCGCCCAGCGCGAACTTCGTGGCGCTGTAGACGCTGCGATACGGCACGCCACGCTGCCCCACGATGGACGAGACGTTGATGATGTGCCCACGGCGCTGCCGCCGCATCCACGGCAGCACGGCCTGGGTGGCCGTGAACGCCGCCACCACGTTCAGCTCGAGGAGCTCGCGCAGCTCCTCGGGCTTGCTGTCCTCGAAGGTGGCGGAAAGCCCGCGCCCGGCGTTGTTGACGAGGACGTCGATGCGGCCCCAGCGCGCCGCGACCTGTTCCACCATCGCGCGGACCGCCGCGCCATCCGTCACGTCGAGGGAGTGGGCTGCCGCTTCACCGCCCGCGGCCTCGATGGCCGCGGCAAGCCGATCGAGGCGTTCGCGCCGCCGCGCGCATACGACCACGCGCAGTCCGGCCGCCGCCGCGACTCGAGCCGTCGCCTCGCCGATGCCGGCCGAGGCGCCGGTCACGATCGCCACTCTGCCCGCGAGCGGACCCTCCCGCGCCACTCCGGAAGGCCTGGTCGGGACGCTTACTTGCCGGTGACGGCCTTGAGGGCCTCCTGGGTGACCGACACCAGCCGGTCCAGCTCGGCCTCGGTGATCACGAGCGGCGGCGAGAAGAAGAGGTGCTCCATCCGCGCCCGGGTGATGACGCCGCGCTTGCTCATCTCCTGGAGGACGCGCGCCCCGATCTTCTTGTCGGCGTCGAACGGCTTCTTGGTCGCCTTGTCCTCGACGAGCTCGATGGCGGCCAGGAGGCCCTTGCCGGAGCGGATGTCACCCACGTTGGGATGGCTGTCGAACGCGGCGTGCAGCGCCTTGTGGAGCCGCGCGCCCATGGTGGCCGAGCGCTCGGCGAGCTTCTCCCGCTCCATGATCTCGACGTTCTTGAGCCCCACCGCACAGCAGGTGGGATGCCCCGAGTAGGTGTAGGCATGCATCCACTTGTCCTCGGGCTTGACGGAATCCATGGCCTCCTTCACGCCCTTGGACACCATGATCCCGCCGAGGGGGAGGTAGCCCGACGACACGCCCTTGGCGAAGGACATGATGTCGGGCAGGACGTTCCAGTGAGTCATGGCGAACCAGTGCCCCGTGCGGCAGAAGCCCGTGATGACCTCGTCCGCGATGAAGAGCACCTGGTGCTTGTCGCACACCTGGCGCACGAGCGGGAAGTAGTCGTCGGTGGGATAGAGCACGCCGCCGCCGCCGTGGATGGGCTCGGCGATGAAAGCGGCCACTGTATCGGGACCCTCCCGGACAATCGCCTCCTCGAGCAGGCGCGCCGCGGTCTGCCCCGCCGTCTCCCCCGGCTTGGCGCCCTCCTGCCGATAGGGGTAGCAGGTCGGGATGTGCACGAAGTTGGGGACGCGCGGCTCGAACATCTTCCAGTACGGCGACATGCCGGTGGCGCTCATGGCCTGCAGCGTGACGCCGTGGTAGGCGAGCGTGCGCGCGATGATCTTGACCTTGTCGGGCTTGCCCTTCGCCTTCCAGTAGAACCGGGCCGTCTTGAACGCGGACTCGTTGGACTCGGCGCCGCCGCAGGTGAAGAACACGCCCTGCATGTTCGGATACGAGATCGAGATGAGCTTCTCCGCGAGCTCCACGGCCGGGACGTTCGATGACCCGGCATACGCGGAGAAGTAGGCGAGGTCGCTCATCTGCGCGGCGGCCGCCTTGGCGAGCTCTTCGCGCCCATGGCCGACGTTCGTGTTCCACAGCCCCGCGAGGCCGTCGATGTATTCCCGTCCCTGGATGTCCGTGATCGTGGAGCCGCGGCCCTTGACGTAGACCATGGGCTCGAGGTGATCGCTGGGATGGTGCAGCGGATGGATCAGGTGATCCTGGTCGGACTTGATCAGCTCTGCCGGCTGCACAGCCATAAAATCCCTCCTCGGGTGGATCAGCGATGATGAATGGACTTGGCGGGCGGATGTGCCCGATAGTCGCCGCCGGGTATCGGCACGGCCCCGCCGAGAGGGCCGACGTACCAGTAGATGGCCGCCGTCACCTGCTCGCCGGAGTGCATGCGGACCCCGACCTCTCCGCGATGATACTGGCTGCCCTCGGCGGAGTCCAGCCTCGCCCAGAGGTCGGGGGCGGGCAGTCGGTAGACCTCGCCGTGGATCCTCCTCCCTTCTCCTCGAAGCGCCGCGGGATATGAGCCGAGGTCGAAGAGCACCCCGGGGACCTCGCCGTCGCCCAGGTACTCCGCGCGCCCCTCGAGCAGGCCGTGCAGCCGGAAGCCGCGCATGAGCGTGCCGTACACGAAGAGCAGGTCACCGGCCACGGAGGGTTGCCTCGAAGTCGCGGAGGGCCTGGCCGTACCGCGTGCCGGCAACCCACAAGAGGTCGTTGTGGTGCGCGCCCGGGATGGCGACGAAGACCTTGGGCTCGGGCGCTCTGTCGAAGAGCTGCCGACCGTGCCAGACGGGCACGACCTCGTCTGCCTCGCCGTGCAGGACCAGGACGGGACAGCGCACCCGGCCGATCTTGTCCGCATTCCGGAACTTGTCGAACGGCACCAGCGGCACCTTCGTCATCACGCGGAAGGCGGTCAGGAACGGACTTTCGAGCACGAGACCTCCTACCGGCCGGCGGGCCGCCAGGTCGACGGCGGCGCCGCTCCCCAGCGAGCGCCCGTGCGCCACGATCCGCTCGGGCGCCACGCCCACCTTCGTCGTCAGGTAGTCGTAGGCCCCGTCGATGTCCGCGTACACGTGCTGCTCCGACGGCGTCCCGTTGCTGAGGCCGTAGCCCCGATAGTCGTAGGCAAAGACACTGAAGCCGAGGCTGCCCAGGCCAGGCACGAGCGAGCGTACTGAGCCCAGATCCTCGGCGTTGCCATGGCTCAGGAGCAGCGTGAACACCGCCGAGGGGTTGACGAGATGCAGCGCCGCGATGCTGCCTCCGTCCGGCG
>Ga0335071_10000721_pt1 | contig 35932 bp, 33 predicted proteins | sample Lox_Sample_15_FD_206724 | JGI IMG/M metagenome (GOLD analysis project Ga0335071, IMG submission 206724) | Soil microbial communities from Loxahatchee National Wildlife Refuge, Florida, United States - Lox_Sample_1.5 | ecosystem: Environmental > Terrestrial > Soil > Wetlands | place: USA...
CCGGCGCGGATTGCCGGAGCCGGAGCTTTCGCGCACCGTCGAGGGGGATCTCGGCGTTCGCTGGAACGCCGACACGATCCTCGAGCTCGGTCGCGACTGGCTCTCCCAGCAGTCGACGGACCCCGCCGCGCTCGAGGAGTGGGTTGCGCGGGTCCGGACGGCGCCCTCCACGATCCCCGCGACGGCGCTCGAGCGTGAGCACGATCGCCTGCTCGCGGCCTTCGCTGCCAAGACAGCGATCGCGCGCCACTGCGGTCGGCACCACACGGTGATGCTCCCCGACGGCCCGGTGACGGTGCGGGACGGCAGGGACCTGCGGGAGATCGACCTGCTCGTCGGGACAGGCGGCTCCGTGATCGCCGCCGAGTCCGCGGTGCTTCATGCGGCGCTCTCCGGCGACGACCCGCTCGCGCTCGTGCCCAGTGCGCCCGAGCTCGCGATCGACAACGACTACCTGCTCTACGCCGTCGGCCTGCTCCGAGAGCCCTTGCCCGAAGAGGCCGAGGCGCTTGCGGTCGACGGCCTGTCCACTGCGATCAACGGGCTCGCCGCCTAGGAGGCTCAGATGTCCGGAACGCGCCCCAACCTCGAGCACTGGCGTACGAGCATCACGCTCGTCGAGCAGAACCGCATCGTCTATCGCGGCGTGCCGATCGAGGACGTGATCGAGTCCTGGAGCTTCCCGGCGACCGTTTGGCTCTTGATCCAGGGGACGCGGCCGAGCGAAGACCAGGAGGATGCGATTCGCCGTGTGCTCGTTGCGGCGTGCGACCACGGGCCGGCGGCACCGTCGATTGCCGCAGCGCGCGTTGTCGCCTCGACCCGGGGCGCGCCCGGCGTCGCGGTCGCCGCGGGGATGGCTGCCTTCGCCGGCCCCGCCCACGGCGGCGCCGCATCGGCGTGCGCCGAACTGCTCGTGGAGCTGGCGGAGGATGCGCGTTCCGCGGGCGAGCAGACCCGCGCCCGCCTGGGGCGCGGCGAGCGGCTCCCCGGCTTCGGGCACCCGTACCACGCGCGCGACCCACGGGTTCCCGGCCTGCTCGAGGCGCCGCTGGAGCCGAGGCGGTACCGCGACCTCGTACGGACGGTCGAGGCCGAGGTCATTGCCGCGAAGGGCGATCGGTTGCACATGAACGCCGACGCCGCCGTCGCGGCGCTGCTCCTCGATGCGGGGCTGCGGCCGCGTGCGGTCGACTTGATCACGACGATCGGCCGCTGCGTCGGCCTGGCCGCGCACGTCGAGGAGGAGGAGACGCGCGAGCAGCCGTTCCGCGCGCCGTCGCTCGAGAGCATCGAGTACATCGAGGGCGAGCGTTGAGGCTCGTCGAGTCGGTCGCGAAGCAGGTGCTCAGCCGGCACGGGCTCAAGGCTCCGCGCGGGATCGAGTGCCGGACGGCGGCGGAGGCGCGTGCCGCGGCCGACGAGCTCGGCGGCGAGGTCTTCGTCAAGGCGCAGGTCGCCTTCGGTGACCGCGCCGGCGCCGGGCTCGTCCGCCGCGCGGCCGGCGCAGTCGAGGCCGAGACGGCGGCGCGCCAGATGCTCGGGAGCGAGATCGAGGCCTCGCTCGTCGAGAGCGTCCTCGTCGAGGCCGCGATCGAGGCGGTCGAGAGCTTCTACGTCAGCGTCCACGTCGACGACGAGGAACGTGCCCGCGTGCTGCGTGTCGGCTCGGGCGGCGGCGCGGGCTACGACCGGGACGAGGCCGAGGTGCAGGTCGTCGTGCCGCGGCACGGGCTCGAGCTCTTCGACATCCGCAACCTCGTCGGCCGTCTCGGTGTTCGCGGGGCGGAGCGGGAGGTGCTCGCGCGAGCGGTAGCGGCGGTCGTCTCGGCGGCGCGCGATTGGCATGCGTACACCGTCGAGGTGAACCCGCTCTTCCTCGTCGAGGATGGCGCGCTCGCCATCGATGCCAAGGTCGAGCTCGACGACTACAGCCTGGCAGCTGTGCCCGACCCCGGCCTGCTGCCCGACCAGGTCGAGGCCGACCGGGAGAGGCGCGCGCGCGAGTACCAGCAGAGCGACCACCGCGGATCGTTTCGCTACGTCCAGCTGATCGGCGAGAGCTACGACGGGGCGCGTGTCGGCAGTCACTCGGTCGGTGGTGGCGAGTCGCTCGTGGTCTTCGATGCGCTGGAGTCGGTCGGCCTCCGGCCGGCGAACTACTGCGACACGAGCGGTGCGCCCTCGCAGGAGAAGGTCGCCTTCGCTGCCGCCCTGATCGCCTCCCAGCCGGAGATCGACGGCTACTTCTTCTCGTCGTGCATCGCGAACCAGCCGCTGTCGGTCACCGCGAACGGGCTCGTCGAGGGGTTCCGGCGCGCCGGCTGGCGCGGGCCCACGGTCGTCCGGATCGCCGGCAACGAGGAGGCCGAGGCGCGGGAGACCGTGAGCGCCTGGGCCGAAGCGGAAGGGGTTCGCGCGCGGGTGGTCGGACGCGAGCTCGACGAGTGGCAGGCGGCGGAGCTCCTGCGCGGACTGCTCGCGGAAGGAGCCTGATGGCGTTCCTCGTCGACGAGTCGACGCGAATCGTCGTGCAGGGCCTCACCGGATCGACGGGCAAGCTCGCCGGCGACATGATGCGCGCGGCAGGCGCGTCGATTGTCGCCGGGGTGACGCCGGGCAAGGGCGGCCGGTCGGCGGACGGGACTCCGGTCTTCGACACCGTCGAGGAAGCACGGGCGGTCGGTGCGAGCGCGTCGATCCTGTTCGTGCCGGCGCCGCTGCTGCGCGACGCGGCGCTCGAGGCGTTCGCCGCGGGTATGAGCCCGGTCGTCCTGATGGTCGACGGTGTTCCGCTCGATGTCTCGCTCGAGCTCGTCACGGCGGCTCGGGAGGCGGGTGTGGTGCTGATCGGGCCGAACAGCCCTGGTGTGATCTCGCCGGGCAAGAGCCTTCTCGGCGCGCTGCGCGCCGACTTCTACTCGCCGGGATCGGTGGCGATCGTCTCGCGGAGCGGCGGGATGATGACGACGATCGCGTATGAGCTGACCAAGGCGGGGATCGGCCAGAGCACGTGCGTCGGCGTCGGCGGCGACGCGGTGATCGGGCTCGACATCCCCGAGGCGGCGCTTCTCGCGGAGGCCGACCCGGAGACGGAGCGGCTGCTCGTCTTCGGCGAGGTCGGGACGAGCCAGGAGGAGCGGCTCGCCGGGCTGATCCGGTCCGGCGCGATCACGAAGCCGGTCTACGCCTACATCGCCGGTGCGAGCGCGCCGGCCGGCAAGCGGTATTCGCATGCCGGCGCTTCGGCCGAGGGCGAGCACGGCGGCGCCGTTGCCAAGCGTCGTGTCCTCGCCGAGGCGGGCGCGACTATCCTCGACCGCTATACCGACGCCCGTCGCCTCTAGGAACAGCGCCTAGCGGACGTTAGGCTAAGGCGATGACCGTGCCGGCCCGACAGGCCTCGTCAGGTGTTCGTCGCGGTGGCCCTGCGCGATCGGACCTGATCCTTCGACAGGCCGCCGCGCTGTTCCAGGAGAAGGGCTACCTCGGCACGACGACCCGGGAGCTCGGCGACGCAGTCGGCATTCGCGGCGCCTCCGTCTATTACCACTTCAAGACGAAGGAGGACATCCTCTACGGGATCTGCCTGGAGAGCCTCCGCTATCTGGGCGAGCGCGTGACGGCTGCCGCGGAGGGGATTGCCGACCCGATCCTGCGGCTACGCGCGCTGATCGAGGCGCACGTGATCAACATCCTGGTCGATCGCCAGATGCACGCGACGATGCTGACGGAGGTGCGGTACCTCTCACCCGAGCGGCGGCAGGAGGTGACGACGCGGCGAGACGCCTACGAGCGGATCCTCGAGGACGCGGTCGCGGCGGGACAGGCGGACGGCGGGGTTCGCACGGACATCACCTCCCGCCGGCTCACGCTCTCGCTGCTCAGCCTGCTCAACTGGACGATCTTCTGGTACAGCCCCGACGGCGTGCTGTCGGTGGACGCGGTGGCCTCGATGCTCGCGACCGTGTTCCTCGAAGGGGCGCTGAACAGACCTAACTAGCGACCGTTAGGTAGGATCGGCGGCGCCGATGAGCGCACCGGAGACGATCCGCCTTCGCGGCGGCGGCCTCGAGTGGGTCGAGGACCCGGGCTGGGCGGCGGCCGAGGCGGAGGCGTTCGGCTGGGTGTCGTCCGCAGCGGTCCTCGCGAACGATGACGTCGTCGTCTTCCAGCGCCGTGCGCCCGAGCTCGTCACGGTGAGCCAGTCGGGGGCGATCGTCTCGACACGCGACCTCGGCCTGGCGGACGGACACGGCATCTTCGCCGCCGCAGACGACACGCTCTACGTGGTCGACCGCGATGCGCACCGTCTCTATCGCGTATCCGCCGGCCGCGAGCCGGAGCCGATCCTCGCGGCGTCGGGCGTGGCGTTCTGTCATCCGACCGACGTGGTCGTCGACCCTGCGACGGGCGAGCTGTACGTGAGCGACGGCTATGGCGGCGCAGCCGTCCATCGCTTCGCCGCGGACGGGACGCACATCTGCTCCTTCGGCGAGTACGGTGCCCGGCCCGGCGCCTTCAACCTCGTGCATACGCTCGCGCTCGACGGCTGCGGCCGCGTGATCGTGGCGGACTGTGGCAACGGCCGCATCCAGCTCTTCTCTCTCGACGGGGAGCTCGTCTCCGTCTGGGACGGGCTCTTCCGGCCGCTCGGGATCCACGTCGACGCACGCCTCGGGCTCGTGTTCGTGACCGAGGGCAGCACGCGGGTGACGGCGCGCACGCTCGACGGCGTCGTCGTCGCGGCGGGACGCACGCCGGGGAATGCACACGGCATCTGCGGCGACTCGCAGGGGAATCTCTACCTCTCGATTCCCGGTGCGAGCTCGGTCCTGCGGCTCGCGGCCCGCGCGGGCGCTTGACGCTCGCGAGGACTCGGCGTAGGCTACACGAACTAACGAACGTTAGTAGCTGACGCGCGATGAAGACGTCAAACACCCTCATGCAGAAGCTCGCCAACGGCGAGGCCGTGATCGGGATCGGCGTGCACTTCACCGATGCGGCGATCGTCGAGCTGTCCGCGTTCGCGGGCTTCGACTGGGTCTCGCTGACGCTCGAGAACTCGGTCTTCTCGCTCGAGCACTGCGCGACGATGCAGCGCGCGGCCGACGCCTGCGGCATCCCGGTCGTCGTTCATGTGCCGCGCGCCGACGACGACCGCATCCTGCCGCTGCTCCACACCGGCGTCGACGGAGTCGTCCTCTCGCGGGCCCGCACGCGGGCCGACGTCGAGACGCTCGTCGACATGTGCCGCTTCCCGCCGCTCGGCCAGCGCGGCGCGCACCCGGGCGTCCGCTCGGACGGCTACGGCGAGATCGGCTACGACGCCTTCGTCGCCGGGGCAGACGAGGCGCTCTTCGTCGGGATCGCGATCGAGGACGTCGAGGGCTGCGAGAGCGCCGAGGAGATCCTCTCGACCCCGGGCCTGACGATGGCGTGGGTCGGGCTCTACGACCTGTCGCACTCGCTCGGCGTGCCAAACGATCTTCGGCACCCGAAGGTGATGGAGACGCTCGCGAAGGTGGTCGAGGCCGCGAAGCGCCACCACATCCCGATCGGGCTGCCCGGATACGCGCACTCGTTCACCGAGCTGCGCGAGCTCGGCGCGACCGTCTTCATGAGCCCCGGGAACGATTACACCTTCCTCGGCAAGGCGCTGAGGGCGCACGTCGACAGCGCCCGCGCGGAGCTCGCCGCCGCGTGACGACGGAAGCGCGCCCGGCGCCGCAGCCGCCCCCCGCGTGGGCGTACGCGGGCGGCCATCTCGAGATCGGCCCCGGCGCCCTCGAGGGCGACCCGGCCGACCGGCAGCAGATCTTGGAGCGCATCCACCGCTACTGCCTCGGCTATGACGAGCGGCGCCTCGACCTGCTCCTCGATTGCTTCACCGAGGACGCGGTCTGGGAGGGCACGGTGATGGGCGAGACGCGCGTCGGCCCGATCGCGGGTCGCCCGGCGATCGGCGATTGGCTCTCCGGCTTCTGGGAGGTTCAGCGCGACCAGCGCCGGCACATGATCCTGAACGGGATCGTCGAGGAGCAGTCCGTCGATACGGCAACGGCCTGTACCTATCTGCTGCTGCTCTCGGCGAGGGACGCCCACGTCTCGCTCGAGACGATGGGCTTCTACCGCTACACGGTCGAGCGCGAGGATGGCGCGTGGCGCATTCGCCATCTCTTCGCCGGCTTCGATGCGCCGTTCTGGCCCGGGAAGCTCAAGGACCTAAGCGAGAAGGGCCGCCGTCGGCACGGTGTGTTCGAGGAGGTCGAGTCGTGATCGATGCATGCGTGCACCACACGTGGGCGAATCAGGCCGACGTGACGGCGTACATGTCGAAGCGCTGGCAGACGTATCTGGCGCAGCCGGAGAAGATCGAGGGCGCTCCGGACGCGATCCCGATCCTGCCGATGTTCCCGTTCCATCATCCGGACGGCGACAAGCTTGCGGGAAGCACTCCGGCGCGCGGGCCTGCGGGCTCGGACTTCGAGCTCTTCGTTGAGCAGCACCTCGAGCGCACGGGCAGCGACCGCGTGATCCTCAGCCACGACGCCGGCATGTTCACTCCGTCGCTCCCGAACCCGGAGATCGCGGCAGACGTCGTGCAGGCGATCAACACCTGGACGGTCGAGGATTGGGCGAGCCGCGATCCCCGTCTCTACACGCTGATCCTCGTCCCGACGCAGACCCCCGATCTCGCGGCCGAGGAGATCGCGCGCTGGGCCGGAGAGCCCAGGGTCGTCGGAGTCCTGCTTGCCGCGAACGGCCTCAACCGCCCGTTCGCACATCCGGCGTACGATCCGATTCTGGCCGCTGCCGAGGCGCACGATCTGCCTCTCGTGATCCACGTCGGGGCCGACGCACTGCCGGAGTCGCTCACGCACCCGACCGCCGGCGGCCTGCCGACGATGTACGCCGAGTTCGCGATGTTCAAGCCGCAGGCGGCGATGACGAACCTCGTGAGCCTGATCTGCCAGGGCGCGTTCGACCGGCACCCGCGCCTCCGCGTGATGTTCTCCGGGGCGGGCGTCGGGTGGCTGCCGCCCGTGATGTGGCGCTGCGACAGCGAATACAGCGCCTACCGCCGCGAGACCTTGATCACCGCGTTGCCGAGCGAATACGTGCGCCGCCACGTTCGCGTCTGTACGAACCCGTTCGACGTCTCGCCGCGCCCGGAGCAGCTGATCCGCTTCATGCAGGCCTACGGAGGGCTCGAGGACATCCTGATCTACGGCAGCGGCTACCCGAACTGGGACACGGATTGGCCGGAGCAGCTCGCCGAGCGGATGCCTGCCGACTGGGGCGAGAAGGTGTTCCACACGAACGCGCTCGACTTCTTCCGCTGGGAGCGCTCGGACGAAACGCTCGGAGGCAGTCTCGTGGCCTCCGACTCGAAGGAAGGGAGTTGAGATGTACAGCGGCCCGATCATCGACGTCGACGTTCACCACCGCTGGAAAAGCGACGTGGACATGCTCGCCTACCTCGAGCCCGAATGGCGCGAGCTGGCCGACCGCGAGCGCAACGAGGTCTGGCTCGAGGCGCCGATTGCGCTCTTCCACCACTCAACCGGGTGGAACAAACGCAGCGACACCGTCCCCGAGGCAGGCGGCCCTCCCGGCTCCGACTACGAGCTGCTGTGCGAGCAGTGGCTCGACCCGTATCCCGTCGAGCGCGCGATCCTCACCTTCGACGTCGGCACGAACGCCGGCATCCCCAACCCGATGTTCGCCAGCGCCCTCTGTCGTGCGGCGAACGACTGGAACATCGACACGTGGCTCGACGGGCACAACGACCCGCGCCTCTATGGCTCGATCCTGGTGCCGACGCAGCTGCCGGAGGACGGAGCCGCCGAGATCTATCGCCATGCCGGGAACCCCCGGATGGTGCAGGCGCTCGTCGTCTCGAACGGCCTCGGCAAGCCGTTCGGCCACCCGATCTACCACCCGATCTATGCCGCGGCGGCCGAGTGCGACCTGCCGATTGCGATCCATAACGGCGGAGACCAGTGGGGCCTGACGACGCACATGACGGCGGGCGGAATGCCGGCGACGCGCTTCGAATTCCACACGCTTGCTCCACAGAGCGGGCTGACGCATCTCGCCAGCTTCATCACGAACGGCGTGTTCGAGAAGTTCCCGAACCTCCGTCTGTCGATGATCGAGATCGGTGTCTCCTGGCTGCCGTGGCTCCTTTGGCAGCTCGACCGCTACTACCCGGAGCTGAAGAAGGAGAGCCCGCTGCTGAAGAAGCTCCCGAGCGAGTACTTCCGCGAGCACATCACGGTAACGACGCAGCCGCTCGAGATGACCGACCGACGCGAGGATCTGATCGAGGGTCTCGAGGCGGCCGACGGAATCGAGGACATCCTCGTCTTCTCATCCGACTACCCGCACTGGGACTTCGACGATCCGACGTTCGTGGCGCGCCGGCTCCCGGCGTCGTGGGCGCCGAAGGTCTTTTACGAGAACGGTCTTCGCATGCTCCGCTGGCCGGCGAACGCGAAGACACTCGAGCTCGCGAGCGCACAGGCGGAGGAGTAGGTGTTCGTCGACGTCGGCGCGTGCGACGAGTTCGAAGAGGGTGTGGCGCGCGTCGTCATGGCGAGCGGACGCCAACTGGGCGTCGTTCGCTGGCGGGGTGAAGTGTTCGCCGTGCGCAACATCTGCCCGCATCAGCTCGGGCCGATCTGCGGCGGCCACACCATGCCGCTGATCGCGCCGGGCGACGACGGTGTCGCCCGCGTGCACGACGACACGCTCGTGATCATCTGCCCCTGGCACAGCTGGGAGTTCGAGGCGCGCACCGGCAAGGCGACGTGGTCGGATCGCTTCAAGCTGAAGACCTATCCCGCGAAGGTCGAGGGCGGGCGCGTCCTCGTCGACGTCGGCGATCCGAAGATCCGGGACGACGAGACCGGCGCGCCCAGCGGCCGGATGGCGCGGAAGATCGCTCAGCGCTCAGCGGCCTGAGAAGCGAGGCCGCCGCCGCTCGGTGAACGCCCTCGCCCCTTCGAGGGCGTCCGCCGACGCGAGCACGGGCTCGGCAATGCTTCGCTGCCGGGTCCACTCCATCGGCGCCTCGCGGGCCAGGCGCTTCGACGCCTCGACCGCCAGCGGCGCGTTCGCGGCCACGGTCTGCGCGAGCTCGAGCGCAGCATCGAGCGCATGTCCGTCGGCGGCGACGCTATTCACGAGCCCGAGCTCCGCCGCGCGGACGGCGCCGATCGACGCGCCGGTGAGAGCGAGCTCGAGGGCGAGGTGGTACGGGATGCGCGTTGCGAGCCGCATCACGCCGCCGCCGCTCGCGACGAGCCCGTGCTTCACCTCGGGCAGGCCGAGCTGCGCCGACTCGGCCGCGACGATCAGGTCGGCGCAGAGGGCGAGCTCGAGCCCGCCCGCGAGCGCGTAGCCCTCCACGGCGGCGACGAGGGGCTTGCGCGGCGGCTGGCGAAGGAAACGATCGTCGATGCGCCCGCCCGCGGCGAAGACGACGAGATCGAGTCCCGAGCAGAACGTGCCGCCCGCGCCGGTGATGACGCCGGCGCGGAGCTCGTCCTCGCGATCGAGCGTCCTCCAGGCCGCAGCGAGCGCGTCCGCCACGGCGGCGTCGATGGCATTCCGTCGCTCGCGGTTCTCGATGGCGACGATCAGGATCGGACCTCGCCGTTCGAGGGTGACACTGCCCGAGGTCGGGGTGGCATCCAACAGAGAACGAACGTTAGTATGTTCGGGAGATGGCCGCCACTCCACGCGATCTCTGGCCGGATGCCCCGGCGCCGACCGAGGAGATCACCGACGTGCGCACCCTGCTCGACCGTCGCGCGGCCGAGCTCGGCGACCGGCCGTTCGTCACCTTCGAAGGAGAGACGCTCTCGTTCGCCGGCCTGAACGAGCGAGTCGACAGGGTCGCGGCCTCGCTCGCCGGGGCCGGCGTCGGTCCCGGCGACAACGTCGCTCTCTTGATGCGCAACAGCCTCGAGTTCCTCTACGGCTGGTTTGCCGCCGCGAAGCTCGGTGCGGTGATGGTCCCGATCAACACCGCGATGATGGGCGGCGCGCTTGCGTACATCCTCGACCACGCCGCGCCTGTGGCTCTCCTCGCCGACGACGATCTCGCCGGCACAGCCGCCGAGCTCACCCTCGAGTCGCGGCCGGCGCACGTCTGGACGCGCGAGCACACCGGGACGCGTCCCGCCGGAGCAGAGCCTTTCGACGCGCTGCTCGCCTCACCCGGGGCGCCGCCGGCCGGCGCCGAGATCGGGCCGGGCACGCCGCTCGCGATCATCTACACCTCGGGCACCACGGGGATGCCGAAGGGCGTCGTGCTGTCGCACTACAGCTATGTCAACACGGGGCGCTACTACGGCGAGCACCTGAAGCTCGGGCCCGAGGATGTGCTGCACACGTGCTTGCCGCTCTTCCACTGCAACGCGCAGCAGACCTCGACGATGTGCGCCCTGCACGGCGGTCGTGCGCTTGCATTGAGCGGACGCTTCTCGGTGTCGCGCTTCTGGCAGTGGATGCACGACAGCGAGTCGACCGTCACCAACCTGATGGGAACGATGCTGACGCTGCTTCACAAGCGCGAGGCGTCGCCGATCGATCGCGATCACAAGCTTCGGTACGTCGTGTCGGCGCCGATCCCGCTCGAGTTCTACCGGCAGTTCGAGGAGCGCTTCGGCGTGCAGCTGCTCGAGGGCTACGGCCTCACCGAGACGGGAACGATGTGCATCACGAATCCCGTCGACGACACGCGTCCGGGCACTCTCGGAGTGCCGATCGCTCATACCGAAGCCAAGATCGTCGACGAAGAGAGCAACGAGCTGCCGCGTGGCGAGACGGGGGAGATCATCGCCCGCCCGAAGCGGAAGTACGTCTTCATGTCCGGCTACTACCGGAACGACGAGGCGACGGCGGCTGCCGTTCGCGACGGCTGGTTCCATTCGGGCGACCTCGGCATGCAGCGCGAGGACGGCTACTACGTCTTCCTCGATCGCAAGAAGGACATGATCCGACGCCGCGGCGAGAACATCTCGTCGTTCCTGCTCGAGAAGCTGCTTTGCGACCATCCCGACGTGCTCGAGGCTGCCGCGGTGGGCGTCGTCTCGGACCTGGGCGAGGAGGACGTCCTTGCCTACGTCGTCTCCCGGCCCGGCGCGGGGCTCGAGCCGGCGACGCTGGCTCGCTGGAGCACGACGGCGATTCCGGACTTCATGCAGCCCCGGTTCCTCAGGTTCGTCGACGAGCTCCCGAAGACGCAGACCGGTCGCGTCGAGAAGTACGTCTTGCGTGAGCGGCCGATCGACGGCGCCTGGGACCGCGTGGCCGCGGGCGTCTGATGGCGCACGTCGAGTTCGTCGAGCAGACGCTTCGCGACGGCCAGCAGAGCCTGTGGGGCCTCCGCATGCGCGCCTACCAGGCGGGGCCGGCCCTGCCTGCGATCGACTCGACCGGATTCCGCGTGGTCGACCTGACCGGCGCCGGGATCTTCCAGGTGCTCGTGCGCCAGTACCGCGACAACCCCTGGGAGCATCTCGACTATCTGATCCAGAACCTGCCGAACAGCAGGAAGCGCTCATCGATTCGCACAATCACTGCGATCGGGTTCGGCTTCACGCCGGACTCGATTCTGGACCTGTTCGTGCAGACGCTCGTCAAGCACGGCATCGAGACCTTCTGGATGTTCGACTGCCTGTTCGACATCCCGGTGATGAGACGCATGGCGAGCGTCGTCGTCGATGCCGGCGCGCGTGTGACGCCGACGATCATGTATGGCCTCACCGACGTCCACACCGACGAGTTCTTCGCCGGTTGTGCGCGGGAGATGGCGTCGTGGGAGGGCGTGGAGACCATCGAGATCGAGGACGCGCCGGGCGTGCTGACGCCCGAGCGCGCTGCGACGCTCCTTCCTGCTCTGCGTGCCGCGGCGCCCGATGCGCTGCTCGAGCTGCACTGCCACAACACGACCGGCCTCGCGCCGCTCGTCTATCTCGAGGGCCTGAACCACGGCATACACATCCTCCACACCGTGGCGGCCTCGATGGCGAACGGCCCGTCGCTGCCGTCGACCGAGAAGATGCTCGAGGATCTGCGGGTTCTCGGCCACACGCACTCGCTTGACGAGTCGAAGCTCGAGCCGGTGTCGGAGCACTTCCGGCGCGCCGCCGAGGAGGCCGGAGGCGAGGCGGCCGGCTTCTCCCTCGGCACGCCGTATGAGTTCAGCCTTCTTCCGTACCGGCACCAGCTGCCGGGAGGGATGACCGGGACGCTGCGAAACCAGCTCGCCCAACACGGCATGACCGAGCGGCTCGACGACGTGCTCGAGGAGACGATCCTGGTCCGGGAGGACCTGGGCCAGCCGATCATGGCGACGCCCTTCTCGCAGTTCGTCGGCATCCAGGCCGTCCTCAACGTTGTAACCGGCGAGCGCTACAAGCTCGTTCCGGATGAGGTCATCCAGTACACCCTTGGCCACTACGGTCCCCTGATGCGGCCGGTTGACGGGGACGTTGCAGACCGGATCCTCAGCCAGCCCCGCGCCGAGCATTTCCGGACCTGGGAGCGGCCGCAGCCGACCCTGAAGGCGATCCGCGCCCAGTTCGGCTCTCGAATCTCCGACGAGGAGTTGCTGCTCCGGTACATGGTCTCCGAGGACGAGGCGAAGGGCGTCTTCTCCGGCGGCTCGTTGAAGACCGACCCGCGCACAGGGGCGCGCTCGATCGTCGCGGCCGTCAAGGAACTCGTGGACGAGCGGCGGTCGCTCGCCCGGGTGCGCGTCTCGACGCCTCGGTTCGAGCTCGAGCTTCGCCGCAATACTAACTAGCGTTCGTATTGACTAACTAGCGTTCGTGCGTTAGCGTGGCCGGACAGCCGCGGAGCGGTTGTCGAGGCGGTCTTTCCTCGCCGGCGAAGGCGAGTCAAAGGAGGGTAAATGCGTTACGTCACAGCGCTCGGCGCGGCGATCGCGATCCTTGCGGCCTCGGTCGCGGCCGGCGCGAACGCGGCTTCCAGCAGTCCGATCACGATTGGGTGTCAGTGCGACCTCACCGGCGCCGCGGCCTTCGCGGGCATCGCCGGGCAGTACGGCATCCAGATGGCGATCAGCCAGATCAACGCCCACGGCGGTGTCGACGGGCGGAAGCTCAAGCTCGTCACGGAGGATTCGGCGACGACCCCGGACGGCGGCACCCTGGCTGCGCGCAAGCTCATTCAGCAGGATCACGCGCAGGCGATCATCTCGGTAGCGAGCAGCGGGGCCTCGATCCCCGCCGCCCAGGTGGCGTCGCAGCTCAAGACGGTCTACATCGCGTCTGCGGCGGGCGACCCCCGCGTGCTCTATCCATTCAGCAAGTACGTCTATCGCGGTGACTCGGTGAACATCGCTGCCTCCGCGGCGATGATGGTCAAGCTCGCGAAGCAGCGGAACGCGAAGGCGATCGCGGTCATGACCGACACCAGCCTGGCGTACGCAGTGACCGAGAAGTCGCTGTTCCTCAAAGACGCAAGCAAGGCCGGCCTGAACATCGTCACGGCCAAGACGTGGTCGTCGACCGACACCGACTTCACCTCGCAGGTGCAGGCGGTCAAGTCGGCGAAGCCTGACTGGATCATCATCATGGCCTACCCGCCGGCGACGGCGAAGTTCATGATCCAGCTGCGGAACGCAGGTGTCACGACGCCCGTTCTCGGCGACCAGTCGCTGCCGGTGCCCGACCTGATCAGCTTGGGAGGCTCGGCGGTCAACGGCATGGAGCTCCTCTACATCGGTTCGCAGGTGCTCAGCGACAAGACCGGTGCAATGGGCAAGTTCGTCGCGTTCTTCAACAAGATGTTCCCGAACGTCGACCACACGGCCTATCCGAACTCTGAGACCGTGTGGGCGTACGCGGACACCTTCGTCCTGGCCGACGCGATCCGGCGCGCGGGCGCGAACTTCACGTCCGACTCGCTCGTGACCGCGCTGGACAAGACTCGCGGATTCGTCGCCGGGAAGGGCAAGGTCTTCTACTACGCCTTCCCCGTCGGGCTTCCGCGCACGTACAACCCGAACGACCACGAGGGGACGCGTGTGCTCGGGCTCCTCGAGGTGAAGGGCGGGCAGCTCGTCCCGGTCACGCCCTAGCAGGATCGCCGGCGGGACCACCGACGTGAGGATGCGCTGAATGGTCGCAATCAACGTCGGTGGTCTCGCGATCGGCGCGATCTACGGGTTGATGGCCGTCGGCGTCGTCCTCGTGTTCCGGACGACGGCGCGCGTGAACTTCGCGCACGGCGAGGTGCTCACGTTCGGCGGCTACGCCTACTGGCTCGCAACGAAGAACGGCACGAGCCAGGCTCTCGAGCTCGCGCTCGTGCTCGCGCTCGGGATCGTCATCGGCGTCGGCTTCTTCGTCATCACGCACTACCTGCTCGGTCGCAGCGACGAGCTGACCGTGGTGATCGGGACGCTCGGCGTGAGCGTCGTGATGCTCAACGCCGTCCAGCTGCACTACACGGACCTCGGCCACCGGGTTCCCGGCTGGCTCACCGGCTACAGCACGGTGCCGATCGGCGGCGGCGAGGTGGTGCCGTCGAACACGTTCGTGATTCTCGGCGTCGGGATCGTCTCGACGCTCGCGTTGCACGCCTGGTTCCAACTGACGCGTCGCGGGCAGGCGGTCCGGGCGGTCGCCGAGAGCCGCGAAGACGCCGCGCTCTCGGGGATTCCGGTCCGCCGGGTGCTGCTGTTCAGCTGGGTCGCCGGATGCGCGTTCGCGACGCTGAGCGGGCTGCTGCTCGCGCCGGCCGTCGACGTCTATCCGAGCATGGGCGGCGACATCCTCTTCAAGGGATTTGTCGCGGCGGCGTTGGGCGGGTTCGAGAGCATCATCGGCGCCATGGTCGGCGGACTCCTGCTCGGGCTCATCGAGGTGCATTCGAACCAGCTCTTCGGAGCCGAGATGAAGGACCTCATCTCGTTCCTGATCCTGCTCGCTGTGCTGCTCGTCCGCCCTCAGGGGCTCTTCGGCAGGACGCAGCTGCGGAGGGTCTGACGTGAGAGTCTTCGCCGCTGCGCTCGGGTTCGGCACGATCGTCGCGCTCGGCGACGCGGAGCTCGGTGCGTATCACCAGTTCGTGATCGCGCGCATCGCGCTGCTCATTCTCGTCACGCTCGGGCTCAACGTTCTGATCGGCGTGACGGGACTGCTTTCGCTCGCGAGCGCGGCATTCATGGGCGTCGGCGCATTCGGCGTCATCATCGTGCTGCAGAAGACGAGCATCCCGCTGATTCTGGCCGTGCCGATCGTCGTGCTCGGGACGTGGTGTGTCGGCTGGGCGCTCGGAACGACCTCGCTGCGCCTGTCCGGGTTCTACCTGGCGCTGGTGACGCTCGGGTTCCTTGTCGCGTTCCAGACCGTCGTTCAGCACGGAGGCGCGACATTCGGATCCGGGTACGGCCTTCTGGCGCCGATCCCGACGATCTTCGGGCACTCGTTGTCGATCGAGTGGGTGTGCATCCTCTCCACGTTCTTCGCCGGCTTCTGCACCGTGCTCGTCTGGTCGCTCGTCAACTCGCGCCTCGGCCGGGCGTGGCGCACGATGAAGGCGAATCCGGTCGCCGCCGAGCTTGCCGGCATGAACATCACACGCCTCAAGACGTCGGCGTTCGCGTTCAGTGCTGCAATCGCAGGGTTCGCAGGTACCGGCTATGCGTTCCTTCAGCAGGCGGTGAGTCCGCAGGCGTTCGACATCAACGAGACGATCGACCACCTCGTCTACGCGGTGGTCGGCGGGCTCGGCAGCACCCTCGGGTCGGTGCTCGGGCCGCTCGTCCTCGAAGAGCTCCCCGAGTACATGCGCTCGCTGCAGCAGTATCGACAGCTCTTCTTCGGGCTTGCGCTGATCCTGATCCTGGTTCTCGCGCCCCGCGGGCTCGCCGGTCTCGTGCACGACGCGATCGACCGCGTCGCTCCGGGCCTCTCGAGGCGCACGCAGGCGACCGTGTCTCGACTGCTCGGAACCGCTCCGCGCGCGGGCGAGCAACCGGCCCTCAAGGCCCGGCGTCGCGGCGCCGCCGCGACGGACCCGGAGACGCCGGCGCTCGAGTACCGCGACGTCACCGTTCGCTATGGCGGACTGACGGCGGTGCGCGAGCTGAGCTTCGCGGTTCGGCGCGGTCAAATCCACGGGCTGATCGGTCCGAACGGCGCCGGCAAGACGACGGCGATCAATGCCCTGTGCGGCCTCGTGTCGGTTGCGTCGGGAGAGATTGTCCAGGACGGCGAGGTGATCCGAGGCGGCCGCCGCTCCGTCGCCTCGTGGCGGCTTGCCCAGCACGGTGTCGCACGGACCTTCCAGACTCCGCTCGTCGTGCCCGAGCTGTCGGCGCTCGAGAACGTCGTCGCAGGCCTGCACTCGCAGCTGCGCTCAGGTTTGATCACCGGGACGCTGAAGCCGCGCTTCGTCCGGCGCGAGGAGCGGGCGGCGCGCTCGCTCGCCGCACAGGCGCTCGAGCGCGTGGGCTTCGACAGCGATTCGGCGGCGCCCGTGGGCTCGCTCGGCTTCGGTGAGCTGCGTCAGCTGGAAATCGCCCGCGCGATCGTCACGCGGCCGCGGCTGCTCCTCCTCGACGAGCCGACGTCCGGCCTCGAGCTCGAGGCGGCCGTGGCAATGCTCGAGCAGCTGCGGAGTCTGCAAGCCGAGCTCGAGGAGGCCCTCACGGTGCTGATCGTCGAGCACAATGTCCCGCTGCTGTTCTCGCACTGCGAGACCGTGACGGCGATGATCGACGGGCATGCCGTGATCACCGGAACGCCGGACGAGGTTCGCGCCGAACCCGAAGTCCGGAGCTCGTATCTCGGCGACCAGCTGATCGCCGAGGGAGTCGGCCGGAAGGCGGGCGAGGAGATGCATGCTTACGCTGAGTAACATCAGCTCCGGGTACGGGCGCATCGGCATCCTGCGCGAGGTCGGCCTCGAGGTGGCACGCGGGCAGGCGGTCGGGCTCTTCGGTCGCAACGGTGCGGGAAAGACGACGCTGTCGAAGACGATCGTCTCGACGATCCGTGCATCGTCCGGCGACATCACGTGGGACGGACGTCGCATCAACCGCCTTCGAACCGAGCAGATCGTCAAGCTCGGGATCAGCCTCGTCCCTCAGTCGCGAGGGCTCTTCATGGGGCTGAGCGTCGACGAGAACCTCGCACTCTCGTGCATTGCATTCCGGCTCGGGCGCAAGGAGGTTGCAAGGCGCGCCGGCGAGATCTACGAGCGGTTCCCGTCGCTCGCCTCGCGGCGAGATGTGGCGGCGGCAAGCTTGTCGGGAGGTGAGCAGCAGATGCTCGCAATCGGCAAGGCGCTCATGCGTCGGCCGCGCCTCTTGATCCTCGACGAGCCGTCGACGGGTCTCGCTCCGAAGGTGCTCGAGGACATTGCCGGTCTCGTGCAGGATCTGCGCGACAGCGAACTCTCGATCCTGCTCACCGAGCAGAACATCCACTGGGCGCTCTCGATGGTCGACAGCGCGTACGTGATCGAGCAGGGCAGGATCGTCGACCACCTCGCCACCCCCGGCCGCTCGGCCAAGCAGGTCGACGAGCTGATGGCGCGGTATCTCGGTGCAACCGAAGCTCCCGTGGGAGCGGGACGATGAGCGAGCGCGACGCGGTCGTCGTCGAGGCCGTTCGCACGCCGATCGGCCGGCGAGGCGGCGCGCTCTCGGCTGTGCATCCTGCGGACCTGTCTGCGGCGGTGCTCACTGCGCTCGTGGACCGCACGGGGATCGATCCGGCGCTCGTCGATGACGTCGTGTGGGGGTGCGTGACGCAGATCGGCGAGCAGTCGATCAACATCGGCCGGACCGCTGTCCTCTCGGCCGGCTGGCCGGACACCGTGCCCGCGACGACCGTCGACCGGCAGTGCGGCTCGTCGCAGCAGGCGCTCCACTTCGCGGCCGCCGGTGTGATCTCGGGGCAGTACGAGGTGGCGGTTGCGGGCGGCGTCGAGTCGATGTCGCGCGTGCCGATGGGAGCGTCGTTCGCAGGCGGCTCGCCATTCGGCGAGCGATACGGTGAGCGCTTCGGGGCGGCCCTGCCGAACCAGGGGCTCGCCGCCGAGGAGATCGCGCGCCGCTGGTCGCTCGACCGCGAGACCCTCGACACATATGCCCTGGAGTCGCACGCGCGTGCTGCGGCCGCGGTCGATTGCGGAGCGTTCGACGAGCAGGTCGTGCCGGTTGAGCTGGTCGACGGAACGGTCGTCGAGAAGGACGAAGGCATCCGCCGCGGCGGGACCCTCGAGGGCCTTGCCGCGCTAAGTCCGGCGTTTCGCGACGACGGCTATCTGCACGCAGGGAACAGCTCGCAGATCAGCGACGGAGCGGCGGCACTGCTCCTGACGACGAGCGCCAGGGCGCGCGAGCTCGGCCTGACCCCGATCGCACGCGTGCGTGCCGCGGTCGTCGCCGGCGACGACCCGCAGGTCATGCTCACCGGCCCGATTCCGGCGACGCGCAAGGCCCTCGCGGCAAGCGGGGTCGTGCTGGGCGACATCGGCGCGTTCGAGGTCAACGAGGCGTTTGCGTCGATCCCGCTCGCCTGGCGCGCCGAGTACGAGGTCGACCCCGGCCTCCTGAACCCGGTCGGTGGCGCGATCGCGCTCGGCCATCCCATGGGGGGCTCCGGCGCCCGCATCGCGACGACGCTCGTCCACCACATGCGCGACCGCGGCATCGAGCTCGGGCTCCAGACGATGTGCGAAGGCGGCGGCCTCGCGAACGCGACCGTCTTCGAGCTGCTCGCTAGCTCTTGAGCCCGCGTACGAAGAGGTCGGCGTAGAAGTCGCCGATCTCCTGTGCCGACGACGGGCCGCTCGGATGGAACCACAGAGCGGTGCCGGGGCCGAGACGGAGGATCGCCCTCGAGGAGAGCCGAGTGTCGTGCGGGCGGAGCGCTCCGTCGGCAACCCCGCGGTCGACGAGGTCGGCGAAGAGGGCCTCGTAGCGATCGCGCGCTTCGACGACTCCCTCCGCGCGTTCGGGGGGGAGTGCGCGGAACTCGCGGTCGAGGACGATTACCTGCTCGCGCTGGGTGCAATGGAATGCGATGTGCGCTGCGGTTGCGGCACGCAGTCGCTCGACCGGGTCGCTAGGAGCCGACTCGAGGATTCCTTGGACACCGGTGAGCACCTCTTCGATGGCGTACACGATCATGTCCGCGAGCAGATCTGCCTTGGAAGAGATGTGGTTGTACAGGCTGCCCGCCTCGATCCCGACGCGCTCGGCCAGCTGACGGAGGCTCGTGCCCTCGTAGCCGTACTCGGCGAAGAGTCCGAGGGCAGCGCGCACGATCGCCTCGCGGGTCGGGGCGCTCCCCTGCGCCGCGGCCATCCGCGCGGCGAAATCCGGATTCGCCGACGTGAAGACCGAGGGCGGTGGGGCAACGTGCTCGACGGAGCTCATCTCGCGATCGTAACGAGTGCTTCGGTCAAAGGCTGGGGGCCTGTAACAAACGTACGTTAGTATGACGGTGTGAGAACTACCGTGACGCCGGCGGACACGGCCGAAGCGCTCGGCTCGGGCGACCTGCCGGTGCTCGGAACGCCTCGTCTCGTGGCGCTTCTGGAGAAGGCCGCCGTCGCCGTGGCGCGCCCACGGCTCGAGGAGGGGCAGACAACCGTCGGCACGCGGATCGATCTCGAGCACGTCGCGCCATCGGCGGTAGGAGCCGTGGTCGAGGCCGAGGCGGCGCTGGTCGAGGCCGACGGGAGGCGGCTTCGCTTCGACGTGCGCGCGACGATGGGCGGCGTCGAGATCGCGCGCGGGACCCACGAGCGCGCAATCGTGGACGTTGGACGGTTCATGGCGCGTGTCGAAGCCGGCAGATGAGGCTCGGTCGCATCCGGCTGGGAGTCGCCGACCTGATGTTGTTCACGCTCGTTGTCACCTGGGCGATGAACATCGTCATCACGCGTTGGGTTCTCACGCACGGAGTCGAGCCGCTTGTCTATGCGAGTCTCCGATATGTCCTGTGCGGCTCCGTGCTGGCCGCATACTCCCGCGTGGCGGAGGGCCCGCTCGACCTGCTGGGACGCGGCCGCATGCGGCTGCTCGTGTTCGGGCTGGCGGTGTTTGTCGTCAACCAGGTGACATTCGTCTACGCGCTCAAGCTGACCACCGCATCGACGACGAGCCTGATCTTCGGTGTCGCGCCTGTTGTCATCGCGGCGATTGCCTTCGCGGCGGGGACGGAGCGCGTGACGGGCCGCTTCGTCCTCGCGGCGCTGGTCTCCATGGCAGGCGTCGGGCTGATCGCCATCGAATCGGGCGGAGGCCCCTCGACCAGCGTCACCGGCGTCGGTGTCGCAATCGTCCTGATGCTGACGTGGAGCATCTACACGGTTGTCGCTGCGTCCCTGATGAGCACGTGGTCTCCGTATCGAGTCGCCGCCGTGATGTTCCTGACGAGCGGAATCGCGATCACCGTCGTCGCGTCGAGGCAGCTCGCGGAACAGAACTGGGGCATCCACTGGTATGTGTGGGCGCTCAGCGTCTATGCCGTGGCGAGCCTGATCACGACCAATCTCCTGTACCTCGTCGCGATGAAGCGTGTCGGGCCCTCGCAGACCGCGCTCTACGCGAACTTCCAGCCGTTCGTCGCGGTGATCTTCGCGATGCTCATCCTCTCCGAGTCGCTGACGTGGCTGGAGCTCGCCGGGGGCGCTGCGATTGCGCTCGGTATCGGGATCTCGTGGAACGAGCGGCGTGAGTCGCTTGGCGTCGGGCCGTCGCTGGAAGCGGCGACCGCGGCTACGTCGAGTACGCGGTGAAGTCGACGGTCGCTGCGCGCGCCTGATCGTCGGTCACCACGTTGACCACGGCGGGCCGGCCGCTTGCGAACGCGCGCTCGAGCGCCGGGCGGATCTCGTCGGGCGACTCGACGTGCTCCCCGTGGCAGCCGAGGGCGACGGCCAGCTTGTCGAATCGCGTGTAGCCGAGGTCGCGGCCTGCCTTGAAGCGATTGTTTGCCGTCCAGCCGCCGTTGTTGCTGACGACGGTGACGACCGGGATGTCGTGCCGCTTCGCCGTGTCGAGCTCCATCGCATTGAGGCCCATCGAGCCGTCGCCGTGGAGCACCAACACCTGTGTCTGCGGCTCGGCGAGCTTCGCGCCGAGACCGAACGGCAGTCCGACGCCCATCGTGCCGAGAGGGCCGGAGTTGAGCCGGTGGCGCGGCGCGTAGGTGGAGAGCGCCTGGCGCCCGAAGTTGAGGATCTCCTGGCCGTCGACGACGAGGATCGCGTCCCGGTCGAGGAAGTCGCCGATCTCCTTGCAGAGCCGCAGGGGATGGATCGGCACGGCGTCCGAGGACATGGAGGCGGCGCGCTTCTCGCGCTTCGCGTCGTTCTCCTGCTCGAGCTCGGCGCGCCAGTCGGCGTAGAGCGACGGGGCGATGCGCCCTGTACCCGCCGCAACGAGCTGTGAGAGAACCACCCGGGCATCGCCGACGATGCCGACGTCGGCCTTGCGCGTGCGCCCGATCTCAGCGGGGTTGATGTCGATCTGGATCATCCGCGCGTCGGGCGCGAAGCGGGGCGGGCGCCCGTAGTCGATGATGTAGTTGAGGCGCGTCGCGAGGACGATGATTGCGTCCGTCTCGCGGAAAGCCTTCGAGCGCACGCCCGCATAGAGATACGGATGATCTTCGGGGATCGCTCCGCGCCCGTGGGGCGTCGTGAAGAAGGGGATTCCCGTCGCTTCGACGAAGCGCCGGTACTCGTCGACTGCGTCCGACCAGTAGACGCCGCTGCCCGACACGATGAGCGGCTTCCTGGCGTCGGCCAGCAGCGCGATCGCGCGCTCGATCTGGGCCTCGTCGCCCTGGGGCCGCGCCGGCTCGTCGGCGACGTCGAGCCACTGGACGTGCTCCTCCTCGACCTCGGCGTAGAGCACGTCGCCGGGCAGGTCGAGGTACACCGGGCCGGTTCCACCGGTGGTCGCCTCCCGGAACGCCGTCTCGACGAGCTCGGGGATGCGCCGGGCCTCCTGGACGCGTGCGGCCCAGCGGACGAGCGGCTTCATCATGGCGAGCTGGTCGACCTCCTGGAAGGACCGGCGTCCCGAGAGCGCGATCTCGCTCGCGCCGCCGAGCGCGATCACCGGTGCGCCGTCGACGAACGCGTTGATCATCCCGGTCGTCAGGTTCGTCGTACCGGGGCCGGACGCGGCCATGCAGACGGCCGGCTTGTTCGTCAGGCGGCTGTACGCGTGGGCCATCATCGCGGCCGCCTGTTCGTGACGGACGTCGATCATCCGGATTCCGGCTTCGTGGCACGCGTTGGCCGCGTCGATCGTCGGCCCGCCCATCAGAAAGAACATCGTGTCGATGCCACGGCGGCGCAGTGTCTGCGCCAGCAGCTCGAATCCGCGCGCCACCTAGATCACTCCGTCGTTCAGGAGCTCGGCGATGCGGTCGCCGTCGAGTCCGAGCAGATCGCCGTAAACCTCCGCGTTCGAGACGCCGAGGAGCGGCGGCGCAGCGACCTCGATCTCGGAGTCGGACATCTTCACGGGCCATCCCGGCATCACGAACGTCCCGCGGTCCGGATGGTCGACCTCCACGAAGATCTTCCGTTTGCGGAGATGCTCGTCCGTCGAGAGGTCCATCGTCGAGAAGACGGCGCCGGCGGGTACTCCTGCCTTCCCGAGGATGTCCATCACCTCCTGCTTTGTGTGGGACTTCGTCCACGGGACGATCGCCTCATCGACCGCCTCCTGGTTCTCGAGGCGGAGCTCCGGCGTCGCGAACCGCGGATCCCCATGGAGATCCTGGCGGCCGACGACGTCGAGCAGCCGTATCCAGTGATGATTGCCGGCGCGGCTCGTGTAGATGAAGCAGTAGTCGTCGAAGCCGCCGGGTGCACACGGGTAGATGTCGCATGGCGCCGAGTACCCGAGCGGACTCTTGTTCCCGAAGCGCTCGGCGGCGTTCCCCGTCATCAACTGCCGCGCGTACGCGATGCGGCAGAAGTTCGTCATCGCGTCTTGCATCGCCACCTCGACACGCTGGCCGACGCCGGTGTGCTCGCGCTGGAAGAGCGCGGCGACGATTCCGATGCAGCTGTGGAGGCCGGTGCCGGTATCGCCGAACGTCGGCCCCGGCTTGATCGGCGCGTCGTCCGGGAAACCGGTGATGCTCATGACCCCGCCGGCTGCCTGGGCTACGGGGTCGAACGCGAGGAAGTCGCGGTAGGGCCCGTCGGGCGCAAACCCCTTGATCTGTGCGTAGACGATGCGCGGGTTGATCTCGCGCACCTCGTCGTAGCCGAAGCCGAGCCGCTCGATCGCGCCGGGCGCGAAGTTCTCGACCATCACGTCCGACTTCTCGAGCAGCCGGCGGAAGAGGTCCTTGCCCTCGTCGGTCTGCAGGTTCAGCGTGACGCTGCGCTTGTTGGCGTTCAGGAGGAGGAAGTAGTACGAGTCCTTGCCGGGCAGGTCGCTCGAGGCGGCGCGCCCCTGCTCGCCGCGACCCGGCCGCTCGATCTTGATCACGTCGGCGCCGAGCCACGCGAGGGCCTGCGTGCAGGCGGTGCCGGATTCGAACTGGGTCAGATCGAGGACGCGGACGCCGGCGAGGGCGCCTGCGCTGGGGGATCCGTTCGCTCCGTTCGCGTTCAAGCTGAGGGCACCGTATACGTACTAACGATAGTTAGTCAAGCCTGGGAGTCGACCGGCGCGAGCGACTCGAGCACGAGCTCCGAGAGCTCGATCAGCTCGATTCGCCGGGCGTGACCGGAGGTCTTGATCGCGTCCTCGTACATGGTCACGTCCTTGGGACAGGCGACCACGAAGTAGTCCAGCGCTCCGAGTGCGACCGCTTCGTCGATGCGCAGCTCGGCCGGGCGCCGGGCGCCGGGCCGAGCGGTGTCGCTCATCCAGATGCGTCCGCCTCCGGCCCCGCAGCAGAAGGAGTTGTTCCGGGAACGAGGCATCTCCACGAGCTCTGCGCCCACTGCCGCGATCACCTCCCGTGGCGCGTCGAAGACGCCGTTGTAGCGCCCAAGCTTGCACGGGTCATGGTAGGTCACACGCGCCGGCAGGGTGCGGCACGGGACGATCGCCCCGGACCGGAGCAGCTCGAGGATCAGCTCGGAGTGGTGGTCGATGCGCCAGTTGCCGCCGAACTGCGGATACTCGTTGCGAAGGGTGTGGAACGAATGCGGATCGGTCGTGACGATGCGGTCGAACTCGCAGGCGGACAGCGCCTTCAGGTTCCGTTCCACGAGCTCGGTGTAGAGGCCCTCCTCGCCCACACGTCGCACGTCGCAGCCCGCATTCACCTCGGCGTCGTAGAGGATCCCGAAGTCGACGCCCGCCCCGGCGAGCAGGTGCGCGAACGCCTGCGTCGCCCGCTTGTTGCGCGGGTCGAACGAGGCGTAGTCGCCCACGAACCAGAGCACCTCGGCCGGCTCGGTGCGGATGTCCTTCACCTCGAAGGGCAGCTCCTTTGCCCACCGCCCGCGCTTTCGCCGCGACTCGCCGAACGAGTTGCCGGCCGTGTAGATCGTCTCGAGCGCGGACTGCAGCCGCGTGTCCATATCTCCACGCGCAACCGAGCCGCGGCGGAGCTCGTTGATGATCGGCACGTGCTCGATACCGACCGGGCAGACCTCGACGCACGCCATGCACTGCGTGCACGACCAGAGCGTGTCCTGGTCGATCATGCCTCCGACAAGGATGTCGCCGGTCTCGAGCAGCTGCAACGCGCCGCTTGCCAGGTCCAGGACCAGGTCGCGCGGCGAGAGCGGCATGCCGCCATTCGTTGCCGGACACGCCTCGTGGCATTTCCCGCAGCGCGTGCACGCGTCGAGTTGCAGCAGGTGCGCCGGAGCGAAGTCGCGCATCGTCGCGTATCCGATCGGGTCGAGCGCGAGCTGCTTCCCGGCGACCGTCTCGCGGGTCAAGACGCCGGCCGGGCCGGCGAGCATGTGCAGGCCTTTGGTGAAGGGGATCGCCGAGACGAAGGCAAGCGCAGCAAGCCCGTGACCCCACCACAGCACGTGATGGATCACCTCGGCCGTGTGCGGCGCCATGCCGGCGTCGTGGAGGCCGCGGCCGAGCAGCCAGCCGGCAGGCGCCCACTTCTCGAAACTCGGCGCGCCCTCGGCGTCTCGCAGACCCTCCAGCAGGAAGCCGGTCGCGCCGAGGTACAGCAGTGCGCCCAGGAAGACCCAGTCCTCGATCGCGTTGCCGCGACGCGGCCGTCCGTCGGCTCGGCCCGCGATCAAACGCGGCAGGCGCTCAACTCCGCGGCGTCCCGCCAGCACGAGCAGGCCGACGACGAGCGCAAGCCCGAAGACGTCGAGGAAGAGCGAATAGCCGAGGTAGAACGAGCCGCGCCAGAAGTCGAAGCCGAAGAGCGGCTTCGCGACGTCGTCCTGGACGGCAAGGATGGTCGTCCCGGCGAAGAGGACGAGGAACCCGTAGAACACGGCGAGGTGCGCCAGTCCGGAGACGGTTGCGCGCCGGCGTATCCAGCTGTGCGAGAGGACGATGCGAATCGTCGCTGCGAGTCCTACCGATGGCCGCCGTTCGACCTTCCTGCCGGCTCGGTACTTGTGAACGAGGCGGATGCAGCCCCAGATGAAGACGACGAGGGAGAGGGCGGCGAGGCCGTACCAGAGCGCGCGTTCCGCCGTGCCCATCTGGGCGAACGTGGCGCGGGTCTCGGTCAATAGAGCTTTGCGAGCTCTTCCGCGACGTCGAAGATGTCGGCCACGGCCCCGAAATGGGCGAGGTTGAAGATCGACGCCTCCGGGTCGTGGTTGACGGCGATGATCGTCTCGCTTGCCTTCATGCCCGCGAGATGCTGGATCGCGCCGGAGATTCCGAACGCCAGGTAGACGGCAGGCTTCACCGTCGCGCCGGACTGGCCGACGAGGCGCGAGCTCGGCATCCAGCCACTGTCGACCAGCGGGCGCGACGAAGCGAGCGTCGCACCCATCGAGTTCGCGAGCTCGGTGAACAGCTCCACGTTCGATTCCTCGCCGATGCCGCGGCCGATCGCGAGCAGGAAGCGCTGCTGCGCGAGATCGAGCCCGCCGTCGTCCGGCTGGATCGTCTCGAGGTGGCGCACACGCGCCGCCCTCGTCTCGATGCGCGAGGTCAGCGTCGCGCTGCCGGCCCCTGTGGCCGGTTCGAATGCTCCGGGACGGATCAGCACGACCGCGTGTCCGTCGATCGCGACCTCGGCGTCGACCTTGCCGGCGTAGACCGAGCGTGTGGCGACGAGCCCCGGCTTCAGCGCGAAGACGTCGCTGACGAAGCCGCGTCCCCCGTCGATGGCGACGGCCGCGGCGTAGCTCATCGCGTCGACCGTGTTCCCGAGCAGCACGACGTCGATACTGCGCTCCTCGGCGACCTCCGAGACGACGCGGCGGAGCAGGTCCGGGTCGAACTCCGTGCCTGCGGCGACGGCGACGATCTCCGACACGCCCTGGACGTTCACGGCCTGTGCGAGTGCATCCGGGCCGACCACGAGCACGTCGACCTCGCCGAGCTGCGTTCCCGCGCCGATGGCCTCGAGCGTCACAGGCCGGAGCTCTCCGGCACGATGCTCGGCGACGACGAGAACCCTCATCCCACGCGTTCCTTCACGAGCGCCGCGATCTGTCGGGCGATCTCGGCGGAGTCTCCCTCGAGGAGGATTGTCGTGCCTGCGTGTCCGGGGAGGCGAAGGGCGATGACGCGCGTCGGCGGATCGTGCTCGGCGAGCGCATGCGTGGGGATGTCGATCTCCTCCGCCTGGCGAATCGCGCGCAGTGCCGCGTAGCGCGGCGTGTTCGCACCTGTCTGAACGCTGATCACCGCGGGCAGATCGACCTCTACGACGTCGACGACGCCGCCCTCGAGCTCACGATGCGCGACCAGGTGGCCGCCGGCGACGGTCAACGAACGGACGACGGCAACGCAAGGGGCGTCGAGCAGAGCAGCGAGCGCGGCCGGCGTCGCGGCGTTCGCGGCATCGGACGACTGGGCGCCGCAGATGACGAGATCCGGTGCCTCCTCTGCAACGACCGGTGCCAGCGCGCGCGCGGGGGCGAGTGCATCGAAGTCGAGCTCGCCTTCGATGCGCGCGGCGCGGTCGGCGCCCATCGCGAGTGCGCGCCGAAGCACGCCCTCTGTGTCCTCGTCGCCGACAGTGACCGCCACAACCTCCCCGCCCACAGCCTCGCGCAGCTGGAGCGCCGCCTCGATCGCGTAGGCGTCCCATTCGTTGAGAGCCCGATCGAGGAAGTCCGGGTCGACCCTGTTGCCCTCGAACTCGACCTCGTCGCCGAGCAGGCCGACCTCCTTGACGCACACGACGATCTTCACGCCGCCTGCCCAGCGAGCGCGAACACCATCGGGTCGCCGTCGTGCCGGCGCACCACGCCGCGGTTCGTCAACGCGGTCAGGTGGGCGTTCACCTTGCCGAGCCCGAGAAGCTGGGCGAATCGCGGCAGTTCGCCCCAGGGGCGAGTCCAAGGCGTCTGGAGCGCCGCCTGCCACACCGTCGCCGGACCTTGCTGGAGCAGCTCTGCAAGCCGCGACATCCGGCGCTCGTGGTGCTGCCTGATCCGATCGGCGTCTGCGCGTGGTCCGACGAATGGCTTGCCGTGGCCGGGAAGCACGAGGCTGCCGTCGAGCTCGGATACGCGGTCGAGGCTTGCGAAGAAGGTGGCGACGGGGTCGCCCGCTCCGTCAAACGTGAACGAGCCGATCGGCGGCAGTCGCTTCGGGAGCACCACGTCACCGGCGAAGAGCGTCGCGTGCTCGGCGTCGTGGAAGCAGAGATGGCCCGGGGAGTGGCCGGGGGTCAGGACGCTCTCGAGCGTGCGGTCGCAAAGCTCGATCGTCGAGTGGTCGTCGAGCGAGACGTCGATCTCGAGCACGGGGGCGTCGTCGCCCAGCGACTGCCGTGCCGCGAGCAACTCCTCGGAGTCCGCTGCCGGCACGCCGGCGAGCGGCAGCCAATCGGCAAGGTCGGTGAGAAAGCGCGCTGAGGCGCCGTGGCGGTATCTCGCAGCCTCGACCTCGCGGGGATGCGCGGCGATCCACGCGCCTGTCAGCTCGCGGACGCGCGCGGCGAGCCCGCAGTGGTCGGGATGCAGATGCGTGAGGAGCACGCCGCTGATGGCGGCGACGTCGAGCCCGGCTTGGCGGAGGCCTTCGCTCAGTCGCGCGAACGACGACTCGGCGTTCCAGCCGGCGTCGACGAGGACAAGCTCGTCGTCGACCTCGAGCACGTAGAGCACAGCGGCGTCGCCTCCGAGCGGGCGCGGCACGCTGATCGCCCACGTGCGGCTCGCGACGCGCTCCGCGAGTGCGAGGACGTCAGACACCGAAGATGTGCGCGAGTTGCTCGCGGTGGGTCCACGGCCGGCCGAGTACACGCTCGGCGCCCTTGCCGCGTCGGAGGTAGAGGTGCGCATCGTTGTCCCAGAGGTACCCGGCGCCGCCGTGGACCTGCAGGGCGCACGAGGCGGCTTCTGCGATCGCCCGATTTGCCTCGATCCGCGCCAAGCTCGCGGCGGCGGCGCAGTCGGGGCTGCCGGCGTCGGCCAGTCGCGCCGCATGGCGGACCGCCGCGAGCGCGGCCTGGGTGGACATGAACGCGTCGACGCAGCGGTGCTTGACTGCCTGGAACGAGCCGATCGCCTGTCCGAACTGGGTGCGCGACTTCGCATAGTCGAGCGTCATCTCGACGCAGCGAGAGGCGCCGCCTGCGAGCTCGGCCGCGAGGCCGATCGCCCCGAGCGTCGCGACCTCGGCGACCGTAGCCTCCGCTGCGGCGCCGGTCGCGACGATCGTCACCGGTGCCGCGTCGAGCGTGACAGTGGCAGAGGGTCGGAGCGGGTCGATCGACCGGTCGAGCTCGATCTCGGCTCCCTCCTGCGCCCGTGCCGCGACCAGCATGGGCTCACCGCTCGCGTCGCGAGCGGCAATGGCGATCAGGTCGATGCCTACGGCGTCGACGACCGCGGCGGCAGAGCCCGTCGCGCGGGGGACGAGGTCGGTCGTGACGACGACGTCGGACTCGACGGCCGCCGTTGCCCGCAGCCGCCCGGCTGCGAGCTCGCCCAGCATCGCCGGCGCGCCGCGCAGTGCCGTGGCAGCGAGGATCGCCGTCCCGAGGAACGGCGCAGGGAGGAGTGTCCGCCCGATCTCCTCGAGCAGCACGCAGGCGTCGCTCATGCTGCCCCCGGCGCCTCCGTGCGCTTCGCCGATGAGGATTCCGAGCCACTCGAGCTCGGCGAGCTTCGCCCAGTCCTCGGCGCCGAGCTGCTCGTTGCTTGCGAGCGCCGCCCGGGCTTTGGCGGTGACCGGGTCCGTGCTCAGGAAGCTACGAGCCTGCTCGCGCAGCGCCTCCTGGGCGCGGTCGCGCGGGATCAGGAGATCGGTGGCGACGCCGCGACTGCGGCCCCGGCGAGACTTGCGGTTCGACGCGGTGGTCGCCATCTCAGCGCGGAAGCCCCAGGAGCCGCTCGCCGATCACGTTGCGCTGGATCTCGGACGTGCCGGAGTAGATCGTGGCGGCACGGCTATCGAGGTAGTCGAAGGCGAAGTCGAAGTCGGGATGCACGCGCGGGCCGCTGACGTCGAGGCCGAGCTCGGCGATCGCCTGCCACAGCTCGCTCCAGTACAGCTTGAGATAGCTCCCCCACGAGCCGATCTTCTCACCTCGGTCGAGAGCCAGCGCGCGGCCGAGGTTGAACTGCCCGAGCAGCTGGCAGCGCGACCAGAGGTCGACGAATCGAGCACGGAACTCCATGCGCGCCTCGTCGGCCAGCTCAGCGTTCAGCAGGTGCGACCGAATGTCGTCGAGCCTCGCGAGCAGGCGCGAGTGGTCCGTGAAGCCCTGCTCGGAGCGCTCGAACTCGAGCATCGTCATGGAGACGGCCCAGCCGTCGCCTGGTTCCCCGATCACGGCGTCGGCGGGAGCAGTCGCGCGGTTGAACAGCACGTGAGCGAACTCGGCGTCGCCGGTTGGCTGCCGGAGCGGCGTGATCACCACCGCATCCTGGGCCATCTCGCAGATCACCATCGAGAGCCCGTCGTAGCGGCGACCTCCCTCGCTCTCGGCCGTGCGGCACAAGACGAAGCAGTGCGTGGCAAACGGAGCGTGCGTCGTCCAGACCTTCTGGCCGTCGATCACCCACGTGCCCTCCTCGAGGGCCGCGCGCGTCTTGATCGAGCCGAGGTCGGAACCGTAGTCGGGCTCCGAGAAGCCTTGGCACCAGACGTCGGCGGCGCTCAGGATCCTCGGGAGCAGCCGCTGCTTGAGGGCCGCTGAGGCGTGCACCATCATCGTCGGCCCCGCGAGCAGGAGCCCGGGGGTGTTGACGAGCTCCGGGGCGCGCGCCCACGCGAGGCACTCGTAATAGATGAACTGTGTGATCGCGTCCGCGCCGCGACCGCCGTACTCGACGGGCCAGGCGATGCCCGCCCAGCCTTCCTCCGCGAGTAGCCGCTGCCACGCGCGTCCGCGCTCGAACCGCTCGTGCTCGTCGTCGGGCGGCTGGTCGCGCGGCACGTGCGCCTCGAGCCAGCCCGAGAACTCGCGCCGGAAGCGCATCTGCTCGTCCGAGAGTTCGAAGCCGAGAGCCGTGTCGAGCGGCGAGAGGCGTCCCATGGCGCAACCGACGGTAACAAACAAACGAACGTTTGTCAGCCCTAAGGAGCGGTCACCTGCCCGACTTGCCGAACGAACGTTAGTCAGTTATGGTGCTGCCCGTGTCGAGGGTTGGGGTAGCGGCGTGCGGTCAGACGGTCCTCAGCCCGTCGTGGAGGAGCGCCCAGCACATCGAGCTGATCTACGACGCCGTCCGCTTGACGCTCGTCGGGACACCGTTCACGATCGCCGACGTCGACTTCGTGATCGACTGCGGCAGCGACGTTCTCGACGGGCGAAGCATCTCCAACTGCGGCTTCCTGGGCGCCATGGGGGCCCATCACAAGGAGGAGTCGCGGGTCGAGGACGACGGTCTCTTCGGCGTCTTCTACGCCTGGCAGAAGATCCTCAGCGGCCACTCCGACGTCGGCCTCGTGATCGCGTACTCCAAGCCGTCCGAGTCCGACGTCGACATGTTCTGGGCGACCCAGACCGAGCCGTTCTTCCAGCGGCCCGTCGGCCTCGACAACGTGGTCGCGTCGGCGCTCCAGGCGCAGCAGTACCTCGAGCGGACCGGCACGAGCCACGAGGCGTTCGCGAGCGTGGCGGCCCACGACTGGGCGAATGCGGCATCCAACCCGCGCGTGGACGTCGAGAGGGCGCCCACCGAGGCCGAGATCGCCGCGAGCGCGGAGACGGCGCCGCCGCTCACCGAGGCGACGATCTCTCGTTACGTCGACGGCGCCGCGGCGACCCTGCTCGTGTCCGAGCGAATCGCCAGGAAGCTCCGGCTCGATCCGGTCTGGATCCTCGGCATGGGCTCGGCGATGGACGAGCACATGCTGGGCGCCCGCGAGCCCGGCGTCCTCGCCGGCTGCGTCAACGCGGGAGACTCCGCGTTTCGGATTGCCCAGCGCGACCGGGCCGAGGTCGACCTCGTCGAGGTGAGCGCGCCTTCCGCGGCGGGCGAGCTGATGGCGCTCGAAGCCCTCGGCCTGGCAGCTGACGGCGAAGGGGCGTCGCTCTTCGCAGACTCCGGTGTGGTCGTGAATCCCTCCGGTGGGGCGTTGCCGGCCGACCCGCTGGTCGCCACCGGGTTGATTCGCTTCGACGAGGCGGCGCTCCAGCTCTTCGGCACTGCCGGCGGCGTTCAGGTCGACGATCCGCGTGTCGCCCTCGTCCACGGCTCGAGCGGCGTCGGCATGCAGAACACCTGCGTCGCGCTCTTGGGGGTGGACTGAGTGCCGCACGAGGTCGCGATCATCGGCGCCGGCCAGACGCATCACGCCCGCCGCCGTGTCGATGTCGACCAGGTCGGGCTCGCACGCGAGGCGGTGCAACGCGCGCTCGACGACGCGAACATGACGATCGCCGATATCGACTCGGTCATCGTCGCGACCGGCCCTGTGCTCTTCGCCGCCGTCAACCAGCCGGAGAAGTGGCTTGTGGACGCAATCGGTGCGCACGGCAAACCGGTGATGCGCATCACGAGCGGCGGCGGAACCGGCTTCGCCGGAGCGGTCGGCGCCTTCTACCAGGTCGCCTCCGGTGTCGCCGAGAAGGTGCTCGTCGTCGCCTACGACAAGCTGTCCGAAGGCGCGCTCCAGTACTCGATCTCCACGCTGTACGACCCCTTCTGGGGACGCGACTTCGCCGTCGGGATCATGGGCTTCTCCGCGGCGTACTGGCGCGCGCGCATGGACGTCCTCGGCCACTCGGAGGAGGCCGCGGCGCTCGTGTCGGTCAAGAATCGCCGCAACGCGATCCTCAACCCGTACGCGCACATGAAGAAGGAGGTCACCGTCGAGGACGTGCTCAACTCGAAGCCGCTCGCGTGGCCGATCAAGTTTCTCGACGTGCCGCCCATCTCCGACGGCGCCGCGGCCGCGATCTTCGCGCGCGGCGACCTTGCGGGAAAGGTCGGGGCGCCGCCTGCATTCGTGCGCGGTATCGCGTACGTGGCCGAGGCCGAGAACGGGCCGGAGCGGCGGCTGCTCCAGTCGGAGCCGCTGCAGCTAGCGGCCCGTCAGGCATACCGCATGGCGGGAATCGTGAATCCACGGCGCGAGTTCGACGTCGTCGAGCTCCAGGAGCCGTACAGCTACTTCGAGCTCAGCTACTACGAAGGGCTCGGGCTCTGCGCCCCCGGAGGCGCTGCCGAGCTCGTCGGCTCGGGCGCGACGCAGATGGACGGGGACATTCCCGTGAACCCGTCGGGCGGCTGCATGGGGGCGAACCCGATCGGCGCCGTCGGGCTCGTGCGGCTGATCGAGGCGGCGTGGCAGGTCACCGGGCGGGCCGGGGACCACCAGATCGACGGTGCACGGTCGGCTCTCGTCCAGTCGGGCGGCGGCTGGGCCAACCTGCGTGGAGCGGCGGTGCTCAGTGCTTGAGCAGACGCGCTACGAGGCCGCGCTCGACGCGTCGCTCACGATCAACTACACCCTGTCGACCTCGGCTGCCACGGGGCGCTTCCTGACCGAGCTCGCGAACCGCCGCATCGTCGCCTCCCGCTGCGCCGACTGCGAGCGCACGCTTGTGCCGGCGCAGCAACATTGCCCCCGCTGTGGGCGGGAGGTGGCCGAGCTTCTCGAGCTGGCCGGGACAGGGACGATCACGGCGGTTACCAGGCGCAACGGCATCGTCCTCGCATTGATCCGGCTCGACGGCGCCGACGTCGACCTGCTGCACCGCATCGTCGCCGGCGAGCCGGCCAGCGGCGCGCGCGTCCGGCCTGTCTGGGCGGACGAGGCGAGAGGGAGCATCCTCGATCTCGCCGGCTTCGAGCTCGCGCCGGAGGCCGAGCTCGGTGAGACCCGCCCGCTCGGCGAGCCGGAGGGCGAGGTCATCGCGGAGCGGCCATACGGAATCGACCTGAAGTACAGGCATGCGTACGGCACCTTCTACGGGCGGCTGTTCGACGAGATGCGGGAGACGCGCCGGATCGTCGGCGTGCGCTGCCCGTCGTGCCAGTCGGTGCTGGTCCCGCCGCGCCCGGTTTGCGAGGCGTGCTTCGTCCCGACCGCGCAGTTCGAGGACGTCTCCGACGTCGGCAGCCTTCGCGCGTTCTCGGTGATCCACCTCGCCTTCGAAGGGCAGGTGCGCGAGCCGCCATATGTCTATGCCGAGATCGCGCTAGGCGGTGCGAGCACCCGCCTCATCCACGTGCTCGGAGGATTCGACGTTGACCGGGCCGCCGAGCTGCTGCGGCCGGGCATGACGGTGCGCGCCGTATGGCTTCCCGATTCGCACACCGGCACGCTGGCCGACATCGACTACTTCGAGCCCGTCTTCGATGCCTGACGGCGTACCGCGGTACGACGACCTACCGCTCATCGAGACGCTCGGCTTCGCACACGCCTGGGGCGTGTTCGGCGAGGGCGATCAGGTTGGAACGCTCAACCGGCTCACCCCCGAGCGGGTGCTCGCGGCCCTCGCGCTCGTTCGCGACGGCGTCGTGGTCAACCTTGCGCTTCCGCTGAACGAGCCCGACCCGCCGCTCTCCGGGCGGAGACCGTATGTGCATGTGGTCGAAGCGCTGGATCGCAACACGTTCGACGATCGGCTCGACTCGTTCTCGCTGCAGGCCTCCTCGCAGTGGGACGGACTCCGCCATCTCCGCGCCCGCGAGTTCGGGTTCTACGGTGGCGAGACGAGCGATCCTGCCCCCGGCGCCGGCCCGCTCGGAGTCGATGCCTATGCCGAGCACGGGATTGTCGGTCGCGGCGTGCTGCTCGACGTCGCGCGGTTCGTCGACGGATTCGACCCGCTCTCGGGCGAACCGGTCGAGGTCGTGACGCTGCTCTCCTGCGCCGAGGCGCAGGGAGTCGAGCTCCGGCCGGGCGACATCCTCTGCCTCCGCTTCGGCTGGACGACCGCCTACCGCGCGCTGACCGGAGAGGAGCGCGCCGAGTACGCGCTCGAGGCTCGCGCGGCGGGCCTCGCGGCCGGCGAGGACATGGCCCGCTTCCTCTGGGACGCAGGCTTCGCCGCGCTCGTCTCGGACAACCCCGCCGTGGAGGCGGCTCCGGGCACGCCCGGCGAGTACCTGCACCGCCGCGTGCTGCCGCTCCTCGGCTTCGCGCTCGGCGAGCTCTTCGACCTCGATCGCCTCGCGGAGCTCGCCGCCGCGGACGGCCGCTACGAGTTCGCGTTCGTTGGCGTGCCGCTCAACGTGCCGGGCGGCGTCGGATCGCCGGCGAACGCGATCGCGATCCGCTGAAGATGGACGACCTCGGCACGATGGTCGCGTACGCGGCTCGTGCCGTGCCGACGCGCACGGCGATCGCGCTGCGCGACGGGCCGAGCCGCTCGTACGCCGAGCTGGACGCGCGCACAAACCGGGCCGCGACCGCGCTGCTCGGGCGCGGCCTCCGTCCGGGGGACCGGGTCCTCGCGTGGATGGGCGACTCGCTCGAGTACCTTGAGCTGTACGTGGCCGCCGCGAAGGCCGGGCTCGCGGTCGTGCCGCTCAACCAGGCATCGACGCTCGCCGAGACCCAGTTCCCGGTAGCCGACAGCGAGCCGCGCGCAGTCGTCTTCACCCCCGAGATCGCGGAGCGGGCACTTGCCGTCGCCGACGCGCTCGATCCGGCGGCGCTCGTCTGCTCGGCGCCGCTCGAGGGCGCGGAGGACTGGGAAGCGGTGGTCGCGAGCGGCGCGGACGTGCGACTTCCGCCGGTCGATCCCGAAACGGTCGCAATCATCGGTTACACGAGCGGCACGACGGGTCGACCGAAAGGCGCAATGCTCACGCACCGGTCGATCAAGGCGATCGCGCGAACGAACGCGCTCTCCTATCGGCTTGTGGCGGGCAGCGTGTGCGCGTTCACGGGCTCGATGTCGTTCGTGGCCACGGTTCCGGCGCACTACTTCTGCCACCTCTACCTGCGCGGCACGACCATCCTGATGGGGCGTTGGGAGATGCAGGATCTCGGCCGCGTGATCGCCGAGCGGGAGGCGACCTTCACGTATCTCCCGTCGCCGCGGCTCGTCGAGTTCGCGGACTACGTGAGGGACGAGGGGCTGCGGCTTCCGTCACTCGTCACGGCGCTGCACTCCGGCTCGAAGGCGCGCCCGGACGACCTGAGACGCGTCGTGAACGCGATCGACGACAGGCTCGTCGAGGGCCTCGGAATGACCGAGAACTCGGGCGGCCTCGTCACCGCCACCGCGCTTGGTGACCTCGTGGGGCTCTCGGATGCCGACGATCCTTTCGCGTCGGTCGGGCGTGCGGCCGTCGACTCCGCCGTCGAGGTGATGTCCGCTGACGGTGAGCCGCTTCCACACGACGGAGAGACCGT
>Ga0335071_10000722_pt1 | contig 35900 bp, 24 predicted proteins | sample Lox_Sample_15_FD_206724 | JGI IMG/M metagenome (GOLD analysis project Ga0335071, IMG submission 206724) | Soil microbial communities from Loxahatchee National Wildlife Refuge, Florida, United States - Lox_Sample_1.5 | ecosystem: Environmental > Terrestrial > Soil > Wetlands | place: USA...
GGTTTCCTTGATGAGTTTATCTTCGCCGGCCAGGCTTCCTCCGGTAGATCTATAGGTGACATCCAGCTGCTGCTTGGCTTTAGGCTTAATAATCGGATTGGCCAGGACATAAGCCCGGGCGAACGCCTTCACCGCCTCATCGGTTTTTTTATCTCTTTTCAGCGCAACGCCGTAAAAAAGATAAGCTTCCGCAAACCTGGATCGAGCCTTTAAGGCCCGTTCGCACAGGTTCTTCATGGCCGCAAAATTGCCTTGCTGCATCAGCACTTCCAAATCCTTTGCGAACATGCTGTCGGCATAATCGCGAAGCTCCGGCTTCACATCTTTTCTCTCGGTATAGAACGTCACCATGCGATCGGCGCGCTTGGCGACATCGGGTATTTTTAAAATGGATTGAACCCGATTATAGTCTTCGTTGTATTTAAAGTCCTCCAGCGTATCCTGAGCCAGGACGGCCGGGAAAATTGCCGCGCACACAATAAAGGGGATCCAGAATCTGAATAAGCGCATTTTTTTAAGCATGAACCCTTCTCCTTGTAGAATGCCTATTTACAAATAAGAATCGGAATGTTAAAACCTTGTCTCGCGGGCGCCTAGCTCAGCTGGTAGAGCACTGCGATCACACCGCAGGGGTCACAGGTTCGAGTCCTGTGGCGCCCACTCCGCTTCCCGGGAATCGTTTCACTTCTCCCGTTGCATTTTCCGATTTTTTCTGCATGCACAGTATATTGGTTTCCGAGTTTTTTTAAAGATTATTTGCAACATTCTTCTTACTTCATCCCAAATTGCAATTAGACTTTTTGAGTCTGTGAGCGCTTTGAGTTATGCTGCTGTAGATCATAACGACAGAAGTACGGGGATTTGCAGAATGAGCGAGATGCTTGCGCACTATGAGCTTCTGGAAAGACTGGGAGCCGGCGGGATGGGCGTGGTGTACCGCGCGCGCGACACAAAGCTGGGCCGCGAGGTTGCCTTGAAGCTGCTGCCTGAAAATCTTGCCGGAAATCCCACTTACCTCCAGCGGTTTCAACGTGAAGCCCGATCCGCATCCGCGCTGAATCATCCGAATATCTGCACGATCTATGAAATTGGTGAGCACCAGGGCCGTCATTACATAAGCATGGAACTGCTGGAAGGCCAGACGCTGCGGGTGATGATGCAGGGCAGACCAATGCCCGTAGACCAGATCATTCGAATAGCCCTGCAGATTGCGGACGCGCTGGAGGCGGCGCACGCCAAGGGTATTATCCACCGCGATATCAAACCCGCGAACATTTTCTTTACAAGGCGCGCCCTGGTGAAAATCCTGGATTTCGGCCTCGCCAAGCTCGGCTCCGCCGGTCCGGTATCCCAGGCGTCGACAGCTGCACCGCAGCCGGTTGCCGAGGAATACGTGAGCTCGCCCCACGCAACCCTGGGGACTCTGCCGTATATGTCCCCTGAACAGGCGCTTGGCGAAGAGATGGACGGGCGTACCGATCTGTTCTCTCTTGGTGCCGTGCTCTACCAGCTTGCCACGGGCTTTCCCGCGTTCACCGGCATCTCGCAACCGGTCCTCTTCCAGGAAATCCTGACAAAGATGCCCCGCCCCCCATCTCAACTCAATCCGGAAATCCCTCGACGAATGGACGACATCATCGGCAAGCTTCTCGAAAAAGATCGGGATCTCCGGCATCAGACCGCCGCCGACCTATGCGCCGATCTGAAGCGATTGAAGCGTGACCTTGAGCTCAAGCGCGGCATTGCGAGCGACGCCCGCCACACCGTACCCTTGTCCGCCGAGGATTCCGCGGATGCGGGTTCGCCGCCCGAGAATTTTACGCATCATCCCGCACATCACGTGCGGGATTTTCTGAAAAAACTGCCCCTGCCCCGCAGCCGCAAAGCCATCGCGGGCGCTGCGGTCCTCGCCATCATCCTTCTCGCACTTGCCGCCGTCTTTCTGCTGAAAACCTCTAAGTATGTCCCCTGCATCAAAGTTGAGGACTTCACCGGCGGTTCCGATTCCGTGGATGCGCAACTGGTAGGATTTGTTCTTAAAAGGGCGCTGTCCCAATTCCCCGAGGTCACCGTTGTCGACCGTCAGGAATTCGGCCACCTGCTGACGCTAGAAAAATCCCGCAAGGAAGCGGAGCAATCCAAGGCCCAATCGTTGTCCTGGGAGCAAAAGGTTTTGCCCCAGCAGTGGGATGCGCGTGAGCCCGCGGTGCTGGTAACTGGCCATGTAAACGATACCCTGGGGCATCTGGAAGTCCGGCTGACGTGGACCGTGCGAGGCAAGAAAACAACCAGCCTGTCGCGTTTCGGCGGAGTCGACGGCCTGCTGAACAAGGGGATCGACAAGCTGGTGCTGGATACGCTGCGCCAATATGACCCGCAATTTGCGGAGCAGCATATCACGGGGAGACAGGCCGACTATCGCCCTGCCGTGCACCTGCTTTCACTCCGCTGGGATGCCCTGCGCCACTATTTTCGCGGCGCAAAAGCCTGGGAGCGTTACGACATGAACTCCTCGGAGCGTGAACTCCGCTCCGCGCTCGAAATCGATCCGAACCTCGCTCTAGCCCATCTCATGCTGGGCGAGGTGCGCGTGTTCCAGAACCAGTGGGATGCCGCTCAATCGGAAATTTTATCCGCGCGCAAGCAAGCGCGGGCGCTGACGGAAGTCGACCAGTATCGAGTGGAAGCTTTTCTTGCCCGCGTCTTTGGTATGCCGTTCGAGGAGAGAGTCCAGTGGCAGAAACTGATCGCCCTTCAGCCGTACAAAAGAGAGTATCTGTATGAACTTGCGGAATCGTATTTCCATACCGCCGACGTCGATGAGGCAATCAGCAGGTATCAGGACGCTCTCAGCCTGGATGACAAATACGAACTTGCCTACAATCATCTGGCTTACTGCTATTCATGGAGAGGCGACCATGCGCAGGCTCTCGTCGCTTCCCGAAGTTATCTCAATCTGGATCCGTCGGCAAACGCTTACGACAGCCTTGGAGATGCGTACATGCAGGGCGGCAACTACGTCAAGGCCGAAGAAATGAAATCGAAGGCAATGCAGATGGATCCTCAGATGTATTACGCCAGCAGGATCCTCGCTTTCATTAAGATGCGGTGCGGACGCAACAAGGCCGCGGCAGAATATTTGCAGTCCTTCCTTGGAATTCCGGATGACTCGATGAAGGCCCAGTATTACTCTGCTCTGGCCTATCTATACTTCCGTAAGAGGGACCTGGATCAGGCGCTATCGATGTGCGAGCAGGGTCTCAAAATCGCCGGTTCCGTGCAGTATGACGCACCGCACGACGAGTTGATCTGGCTGAAGGGGATGATCGAGATTGAGAAGAGGAACATGCCGGCAGCGCGCCTGGCGCTTGGACAATTGCGCACCATCCTATATTCCAGCTCCATCAATGCGATGAACTACAAGCCTGCCTACAAATACTATCTGCATCTGCTCGCGAAAACCGCCGCCGAAGACGGAAAGGTTCAAGAATCGGCGACAGCCGTCAATGACCTGAAGTGGATAAAGTCAAAGCTGGGATACTGGAGTACACCTTTCGATCAGGCTTTCTTCATGGATGAGATCGGGCAGATCTGCGAGAAAATTCGACGGATGTCTGAAGCCGAACAGGCCTATCGAGATGCCCTTCTATATAATCCGCACTACGGGCTTGCACGATTCCATCTCGCCAAGTTTCTGAAAAACAGGGGATCTGCCGGGGACGCGCAGAAGGAGATTCAGGCATTCCTGTCCGACTGGAACCAGGCCGATGCCGACGCGCCGGAAATGATCGAAGCCCGCAAATTTTGATTTTTCTGCCTACGAATGACTGCCTCACGATTTAGGCACGAGCTTTAGGCCGCGCCGATCGCGCGGCCGACGGCATCCTGCTGCCTGGTCGGCAATCGAAAAAAGCGAGGCGTCATCCCAGGCTCCCGAGGGTTGCGATCTCAAAACCAGATCATACGCGGAATCCTCGACGGTTCTTTCATCGATCATCGAGAGATTGTTGCTGGCGGCAAGGGACAGGCAGTGCCTGCATATCATATTGATGTTCAACGGAACACCACGCGAATACAGCGCTATGGCGGACAGCGCCCCGGCGCTGAAAAGCGTCCGCTCGCATCCGGCAAGGCGCAGCCGATGCAGCACATAGCTGTGCGCCTCCGCCTGGTCGAGAGGATTCAGGCGGCAGAAGACATGGATTCCTTTGCTGAAGGGCATCAGGCGGGGCTCAGTGAGTTTTGCCGCGAGGTCGTGTCTTCCGGAGAACACGATCTGCAGCAACTTCTGCGGCCACCCGCCAAGCTCGGACAAAGAGCACAGGTTCTGAATCGTTGCCGGATCCAGATCGTGCGCATTATCGCAGAGGAGCAGGACTCGCTGATTCGTGCGGTTCCTCAATAGCAGCCACTCCTCGAAAAGCTGCAGATTTTCCGTAATATTCCGGCTGATCCGCTTGACGCCCAATAGAGCCATGACCGAGCGCACGAGATCCGCGTTATTTTCGAAGGATCCGGGAAGATTGGCAATTTCGGCCTCATTGCGTAGGCTCTCAGCGAGAAAGCCCAGCAACGCCGTTTTCCCCATCCCCGCCTGCGCCAGAATCACGCCAATGCCTCTGCGGTCGAGCACCATCTTGCGAAGAGATGCGAAGACTTCCCGATGGCCGCGACTGCAATGGAAAAAGCGGACATCCGGAGTAAAGCTGAACGGATCTTCAAACATCCCGGCCAACATTCGTTTTTGCGTCGGTTTTCGCGACGATTCAGGCAAGCCCCGTTCCATGACCAGCGCGATCTTTGTCTGGGGCGCGCTGCCATTCCAATGATCTTCTACAACGAAGGCGCGGCAGTGATAGAGCCGTCTCCCGGACTGAAACTGAATGGCACACGCTTTGCGGGCACCTCCAAGATCGGACGGCAAAAACGAAAAGATTTTCTGTGCTAAAACGCCGTCCAGGGACTGCACGTTCGCGCAGAGATTCGGGTAGCCGAGAATTTTGATCGATTCCTGGTTGGCATAGACAGGATGAAACTGAGAATCGATGATTACAAAACCGGACGATTCCACGATGATTCCCATGAAATACACGGATGCAATCTCTAAGGATTGTCTGAGGGGAGTTATATTTTCTCCCATTATCGGTCTCTCTGTCAATCGAATACCCCGGCAGGTGCATCCCCGGAATGGTCGCTGCGCTCGGCCTATCCCGCATCTCTATTCACAGGCGAATTTTTCGAATTACGCTCGCAGGATTTCGCTTTCACGGATAATTCGTGAGGGTGGATCTATGGATCCATCCGATATCTAATCTCCCCGAACTGGACGGCTCTGGAGAGACTGTATAAATTGTTAATTTTTGCTTCTCCCGGAACTGATACAATAGGATGGTGATCAAGGGAACGGATCTGCCGTGGCTCGACGTTGACACTATTCTTGAGGACTATCGCATTGCTTTCCGAAGTCGCCTCACCAGCATCACCGGCCGCCAGGAGGTTTTTGCCGGAAAGGCAAAATTCGGCATTTTCGGCGACGGCAAGGAAGTGGCGCAGGTGGCACTCGCCCACGCTTTCCGGAAGGGCGATTTTCGATCGGGATATTACCGCGATCAAACTCTGATGTTCGCTCTCGGCATCCTGGCACTGGAAGAGTTTTTCGCACAGCTCTATGGCCACGCGGATCTGGCAGCCGAGCCCTTTTTCGGCGGCCGCTCGATGACGGGGCATTTTTCCACCCGGATCCTTAATCCAGACGGCAGCTGGAAAGATCAGCGCTCCACTTTCAACTCTTCCGCTGACCTATCCCCGACGGGCGCGCAGATGCCGCGACTCGTCGGTCTAGCCCTGGCATCCAAACTTTACCGGCAGCGGCCTGAGATATGGCCAGGTCCAAACATCTTCAGCGACAACGGCAACGAGATCGCCTTTGGAACCATCGGCAACGCCGCGTGCGCCGAAGGCGTATTCTGGGAATCGATCAATGCCATTGGCGTGCTGCAGGTGCCGATGCTGCTGGCGATCTGGGATGACGGCTACGGCATTTCGGTTCCCAATGAGCTGCAGATTGTCAAGGCCGATATCTCCAATCTACTGGATGGCTTCCAGCGCCGCGACGATGGTAAACCCGGCATCGCGATTCGCAAGGCTCAAGGATGGAATTACCCGCAGCTGTGCAGCATTTTCTGCGCGGCAGCGGAAGACGTCCGGCGCAATCACGCTCCCGTCATCGTGCATGTCGCCGAGCTGACGCAACCGCAAGGCCATTCGACCTCGGGGAGCCAGGAACGCTACAAATCCCCGGAAAGACTTAAATGGGAACGGGAATTTGATTGCCTTCGAAAAATGAGAGAGTGGATTTTGGAGCAACCCATCGCCCCTTCGGAGCATTTAAATGAGATTGAGAAACAGGAACGTGCGCGCGTCCTGGACGCTCGTGATCGCGCCTGGATTTCGTTCCGGAATCCTATCGAGGAAGAACGGCACGTTCTGCTCGAGATTCTGCAGAAGGGTCTCGACGAATCGGCTGCTCCGTGGAAACTTGAACAGATAATGCAGCCGTTCCTATCGATTAAAGATCCGAACCGCCGTGACCTGATGGCGACTGCATCGTCGGCATTAACCGCTCTGCGGGACAGCGACGGGACTGCGCGCCGCGAACTGGCCGAATGGAAAATCCGGCAGGAACGTGTGAACAGCGCGCGCTATGGATCCCATATGTACAGCGAAACCTCCGAATCCGCCCTCCGGGTCGCCGAAGTCAAACCTGTGACCTCCGCCGACGCTCTCGAGAAGAACGGGTTTGAGATACTGAACGCCTGCTTCGATGCGGCCTTCGCTCGCCTCCCGCAGCTGATTGCGATGGGCGAAGACATCGGGCGCCTGGGCGATGTCAATCAGGGATTCGCGGGATTGCAATCGAAATACGGCGAACTCCGGATCATGGATACGGGCATCCGTGAAACAACCATCGTCGGACAGGCCATCGGTCTCGCGCTGCGCGGGTTGCGGCCGATCGCAGACATTCAATATCTGGATTATCTCCTATACGCTCTCGAAACCATGTCCGACGACCTCGCCTCGCTCCGCTGGCGAACCTGCGGCGGCCAAAAGGCTCCCGTCATCATCCGAACGCGAGGGCACCGCCTGGAAGGGATCTGGCACTCTGGGTCTCCCATGGCGGGAATTCTTAATCTGCTCAAGGGAATTTATGTGTGTGTCCCCCGGGATGCCACACAGGCTGCGGGCTTTTACAACACGATCCTGCAATCCGATGACAGCGCCCTGATCATTGAAGTATTAAATGCCTACCGCAAAAAGGCAAAAATGCCGGAGAATATAGGAGATTTCAGAATTCCCCTGGGAGTGCCGGAAGTTTTGCGCCCGGGACGCGACGTCACCGTGGTCACCTACGGCGCGTGCTGCCCGATCGCGCTGGAAGCGGCCGAGCAGTTGCACTCATTGGAGATCGAGATGGAACTGATCGATGTGCGCACGTTGATCCCCTTCGATCGACACAGCCTGATCCTCGATTCGCTCAAGAAGACCAACCGAATTCTGTTTTTGGATGAGGATTGCCCCGGCGGCGCTACGGCATACATGATGCAAAAGGTGATTGAAGAGCAGAACGGCTTCCCCTGGCTCGATTGCGCGCCACGCACTCTCGCGGCCAAAGAGCACAGGCCGGCTTATGGCTCGGATGGCGACTACTTTTCAAAACCCAACCGCGAACAGATATTCGAAACGGTGTACGCAATGATGCATGAGTCAAACCCGATACGCTGGAGGGTCTGAATTCTATGATTACCCAGGATCCGCAAAAAAAGGCGCAGATAGTTACTCAGATTATGGAAATTCTGGCGAAGAAAGCGCCGCCAGAAGACAAGAACCTCGTACTTTCCTTTGCGCCCGTTATCCTCGCGGAAGCGCCCGACCACATCATGTTTTTGCTTTCGCCCGAAGTACTCGCCGAACGCCTGATGGGTCACTTTAATTTCATCGTTCACGCCATGCCCTCCTCGATCCAGCTCTTCAAGGGTCCGCCGGGAATCCACGTATCGGTTTACAATCCGAGCGAATCGGAAGCGCTAGCCATCGGTGGGGGAGCCGGGCTGCCGCTGGAAACGACCGTCGTGCGCACCCACACGCTCGACAGTCCCTTCATCTTCGAAAGTCTCAAGAATTATTTCAGTCGAGCCGGACTGCGCGTCATCTCGGCCGTCCATCCGGTGTTCACGGTGCGTCGCCAGTGGGAGCGTATCGTGTGGATTGGCCAGGCGCACGAAGAAGGCACAAAAGAATCGTACTGTCATTTTCAGATTGAGCCGGTCGATTCGAAGGAACGCATGCGCAGGATGCAGCATGAAATATTCTCCATCCTCAAATGCGTTTTCCTGGCCGTCGAGGATTTTCAGGCAATGAGCTCCGAGGTAAGGGCGATTTCCCGCCAACTGCGCCCCAAATCCGGGGATGCCGTCGAGCTGGAATCCGCTCAAGCCTTCATTGAATGGCTCCTGGATGAAAACTACGTTTTCCTGGGCATCGCCCGTTATTCCGTCCGGCCGGACGGGTTGCCGCAGCGCATTGCGGACAGCGTCAGTGGTGTCTTTAATGACCCGGAGCTGCTTCCCGTAGTCTTCCCCGGCCTGCTGGATGAGGTGGAATCCCGCATTCACCCGGCGCCCGAGGATTCCGGAATCGTCAGTCTCGACTTTTGCCGCAACTCCACGGCCATTCATCATCTCTACCCCATCGATTACATCGTGTTGCGCGAGTGGGACGATTCCGGGAATTTCGCGGGTGCGTCTCTTCTTTTGGGTCGCTTTTCCCGCGGGACGTTTGTGCAGCGGCCGGAACGAATCCCCATTTTGAAAGAAAAAATCCGTTGGATTTTAAATGACGTTGGGGCCATACCGAATTCGCATGTCTACCGGGAGTTGGTCGCGACGTTTAACCAGCTGCCGATGCGCGAATTATTTTATGCGCCGCCAGCCGCCCTCAGGACCATTCTGGAGCCCGTCGCCTTCATGCTCGGCGACGAAGAGATCGAAATTCGGACTCGCAAGGGCCCCGGGTACATCGTCCTCGCCATTGCCTTCTCACGCTTGCGCTATTCTCACGGCGTGGAAGAAGACATTCGCCGGGCGCTTTCCGAAAACTTCGGGCCGGTTTCTCTTCAAACTTTTGCCGACTGCGCCTCCGTCAGCCTGCTCCTTTATTACTTTGACCTCGACCGCCTGGAGCACCCGATCGAAGAGCCCGCAGTCCGTCCAATCGTTGCTCCGCTGATCGCGAACTGGGAAGACCGCGTCTCGGCAGCGCTGGCCGCAAAATTCGGGGAACGCGAAGGGCGCCGCCTGTTTAACCGGTTTGTCACTCACGAAACGCGAAGCGGTTTGTATCGTGAAATTACCGCTCCGGAAATCGTCCCGGATGATCTTCAGCATCTCGACAACCTCGAGGGCCGCATTGAAGTGCGCGTCGTCCCGCGCTCCGCAGATTCCGTTATGCTGCATTTATATTCCGTGCACGCCCTCGCTTTAACCGATACGCTCAAGACGCTGGACAACCTGGGCCTCCAAGTGACGGACGAGATCCGCATTCCGCTGCAGATGCCGGAGGACAGGAATTGTTACCTGTACCGCTTTGAGGTCCATGCGCCGGCGCAACGCATCGCTTCTCTGCTCGACGGAGAAGAACGTTTCGTCGAAGCGCTGCGACGATTGGATGAAGAGCAGGCTACCAACGACGAGTTAAATGGCCTGATCCTGTCCGTTGGCCTGTCCTGGCGCCAGGTCGAAATTCTGCGCACGGTTCGCAATCATCTGTTGCAGATCCGCACCCATTACAACGCGGAGACGATCAATCAGGTGCTGCTCAATAACAGCGCGGTCGCCCGGGCGCTCTTCAACCTTTTTGCCGCGCGCTTCGATCCGGCCATCGATGGCGGCCGGCAAGCAGCGATACCGGCAGCCGAACAATCCGTTCACGAAGCCCTCGAGTCCGTCGTCAGCCTTACGGAAGACGAGGTGTTGCGTGCCATGCACAATCTCATCCAGTGCGCGATTCGCACCAATTTCTATCAGATTCCGGAGCGCCCCGTCTTCTCCATCAAGATCGACAGCCGCAATGTCGAGGGAATGCCGGCGCCGCGCCCCATGTTCGAAATTTATGTGCATTCGAACCGCCTTGAAGGGATCCACCTGCGCGGCGGGCGGGTTGCCCGTGGAGGCATTCGATGGAGCGACCGGCACGATGACTTCCGCACCGAAGTCCTGGGCCTCATGCAAACGCAGATGCTTAAAAACACGATCATCGTGCCCGTCGGATCGAAAGGAGGGTTTGTGTTGAAAGGGAACGTGCCTGCGCCTCCGGCCCTCGATGCGCATCTGATTCACCGGTACAGCGAATACATCTCCGGCCTGCTGGATGTCACCGACAATATTGCCGATGGAGTCATCCTTCACCCACCGGAGGTCGTGCGCCACGACGACGATGATCCGTACCTCGTGGTGGCCGCCGACAAAGGCACGGCGCACCTTTCGAATACGGCAAACAGCATTTCCATGCAGTACGGCTACTGGCTGGGAGACGCGTTCGCATCGGGCGGCGCGACGGGTTATGACCACAAAAAGATCGGCATCACGGCGCGCGGCGCCTGGGAATGCGTGAAGTATCACTTCCGCCATCTCGGCATGGACATTCAGAAGCAACCGTTCACGGTCTGCGCGATTGGCGACATGTCCGGGGATGTGTTCGGAAACGCCATGCTCCTGAGCAAAGCGACAAAGCTCGTGGCAGCCTTCAACCACATGCACATCTTTATCGATCCGGAGCCCGATATCGCCAAGAGTTACCGCGAACGGGAGAGGCTGTTTCATCTGCCGCGTTCCAGCTGGACGGATTATGACCGGTCGGCAATCAGCGAGGGCGGCGGCGTGTTCGACCGGTCGGCACGAGCCATCCGCTTAAGCCCGCAGATGCGCGCGTTGCTGCAGCTTCAGGGCGAGAGCGCCAGCGGCGAGGAACTGGTCCGGCGCATTCTCACGGCACCGGTGGACCTCCTGTACAATGGCGGTATCGGGACCTATGTTAAAGCATCGAACGAAACAGACGGAGACGTCGGCGACCGTACCAACGACCGCGTCCGCGTCAACGCAACGGAAGTGCGCGCGCGCGTTGTGGGAGAGGGCGGCAATCGCGGTTTCACACAAATGGGACGCATCGAGTACTGGATGCGCGGCGGCCTCATCAATACCGACGCACTGGATAATTCGGGCGGCGTAGATACGTCCGATCACGAAGTCAATCTCAAGATACTGCTCGATATCCTGGTTAAGAAAGGGATCGTCAAAAGCAAAGAGGAGCGCAATCAGATCCTCGCGGAAATGGCCGAGGAAGTAGCAGCCCTCGTTCTGGCAGACAACGAAAACCAATCGCGTGCGCTTTCGCTCGATGCCCTGCGCAGCGCCGCGCAATTCGAGGAGTATGTCGATGTCGTCGACGTGACGATTCAGAAGCTACACCTGGACCGGGTGAGCGCGCAAATCCCGTCGCGGGATGCGTTGCTGGCAAGCGACCAAAAATCGCGCGGTCTTCCCCGCCCCGTGCTTGCCGATTTCCTGGGCTATGCGAAGATGTGGGGCTACGACGTGCTTCTGCACAGCAGCCTGCCCGACAGCCCGGTTGCGCAGACGTTTCTGGATGCCTACTTTCCAAAACGCATGCGCCGGGATTTCAGCAGGAATTTCGTCGATCACCCGCTGCGCCGCGAAATCATAGCGACGGCAGTGATCAATTATGTTGTGAATAACGGAGGGATTGCGCTGCTGTCGCGACTGACGGCGTCGAGCAAGGTTAGTCCGGACAAGGCTATCGCGGCCTTTCTTGAAGCGGACCGGGCTTGCGGCGCTCTCAAGCAGAGGCAGGAAACGCTGGGGTCAAACCTTGGCGCGGATGCCGAGCATGCGGCGCTGCTGGCAATCGAGGACGCGGTTCAAGCCGCGGCCGTGAAACGCCTGGGTGCTTAAATCCTGTCAACATATCGGTGCATCCTGAGCATCGGGCCGAGGGTCTCCGACACGCGTTATACGTGTTCGCGCTTGTTTAGAGACGGAAATGATCTCGAAGCTGAAAGATAGAATCGAAGAATAAATCAGGATTGGTGCCGGGCAGTTCTCGGCTGCTCGGATAGCCGCTGCGAATTCCTATGGTTTTCACTCCGGCCCTTTTGCCCATTTCCATATCCGCAGGGCTGTCGCCTACGTAACAGCAGCTCTCCGCGTTTTTGTCCAAATGCCGCAACGCCAGCTGCACTCCTTCCGGATGCGGCTTCTTATGAATGACATCCTCGTTGCACACGACGGCACCAAAGATGTTTTCGAGCTCGAGCACCTTTAACTCGCGCGTCACTCGTATGCGGCTCCCGCTTGTAACGATTCCGAGCCAATAGCCGCCGCCGGTCAACGCGCCGAGGACATCGCGGCTGCCCTCAACCAGCGGCGCCGTCTTTTGTCCGTAGTGCTGCGTCCAAAGCTCATCCGCCTCCCGCCACCGTTGCTCCGGCAATTCCAGCGCCTGATACATCCCATACCAGTTCGGCGAATAGATTCTGTCGTAGAGATCTCGCTCGAGCGCAATCCCCAAGTCCGCAAAGGCTTTCTGAAAAGCCTGAAACGCATAGGGCGCAGAGTCAAGCAGCGTCCCATCCCAGTCGAACAAGATAGTATCTATCGATGTCATTTCCCGCATCTCATCCAGCTCGAATCAATCTCGAATCTCGAATTGTTATTGAGCCATTTCCATTATCTTTGCCACCAGCTTCTCCGCCCCCGCTCCAACTTCCTTGATGCTCTGCGCCAGCATATAGCAGGGCGTCGTGACGATCCGGTTCCGATGATCCACGACAATTTCATCGACTCTCGCGTTCTTGTGCTTTGCCCCCATTTTTTCCATTGCGGACGCCGTACCGGGATCTGTGCCGATCGTGATTTCCGGGGCGATTTCGTTCCCGAATAACCGGGCGATCAGCGCGGGCGCGATACATAGAGCGCCGATCGGCTTTTTAGCCCGGTGCATTTCTCTAAGAAGCCGCGCAGCGTCTTCGTCCACTTTGCAGTCAGTACCGTCTACGCCGAAAGTGCAAAGATTTTTCGCGGAGCCGAACCCGCCCGGGATAATGATGCCGTCGAGGCCATCGGCCGTTACTTTCTTTACGTCCAGAATGTTCCCGCGAGCAATGCGCGCTGCCTCAACCATTACGTTTCTTTTCTCCGAAGTCGATGAACCCGTCAGGTGGTTCACGACATCCAGTTGGTCCTTGTTGGGCGCCATGCAGATGATATCGGCCCCCAGTTTGTCCAGAAAATATAGGGTGAGCGTTGCCTCGTGAATTTCGCTGCCATCCTTGACACCACAGCCTGCCAACAAAACACCGATTTTCTTCTTCATAATGACCCCTTGTCTATTTAGTCCGAATCACAACAAAACCCCGGTAGAATAAATATTGTAGCATTTTTCATGCTGCGGCAGCCTCATGCCACCTCCGTCGTTTACGTGTTTCCCGTTTCCGGCTCCCGGTTTCGATTTTAGGATGTCAGCGGGGAACGGGAAACCTCAAATCGGCAGCAAGCATGCGCACTCCCAAGGCGCCCTTCGAGCGCAAAACCTTTGCGGCATTCGCCGGGACGCCGCGCTCCCGGGTACATCGCTGCTTGCTTCTGCCGTTATCATGCTTATAATGAATGGCTTAATATTGTCAGTCGAAGGACTTGGATGGATCGGACAGTGCGATGGAAAAAAGATTTGGCAAAGATCTAACAACCGGCAGTATTCCCCGACACCTTTTGAATTTTTCGCTCCCGATGCTCGTGGGTAACATGCTCCAGAGCGGCTACAGCATCATCAACATGATCTGGGTCGGCAACATCGTGGGAGAAAACGGTCTCGGCGCAGCCGCTGTCAGTTTCCCCCTGATGTTTGTTTTGATCGGCATCGGCGCGGGCGTCACGATGGCAACGTCTGTGCTGGTCGCCCAGTTTTACGGGGCTAAAAATTACGCACAGATGAGAAAGGTGATCGACAATTCCTTTCAGCTGGGAATCATCATCAGTGTATTGCTGAGCACGCTCGGCATCACGTTCAGCAATATCCTGCTGCGCATGATGAACACCCCGGATGCCATCTTTGCCATGTCCGCCAGTTACCTGCGAATTTCGCTCGGTGGCGCCATTCTGCTGTATCTGATGTTCACCATTTCCTCGATCCTGCGCGGCATCGGCGACACGGTAACTCCCTTGATGTTTATGGGCGGCGGGGTCGTGCTGAATGCGATCCTGGATCCTCTGATGATTATCGGGATCGGGCCCTTCCCGAGGATGGGATTGAACGGAGCGGCGTGGGCATCAGTAACAGCTCAGGCCGTCAGTCTGACTTTCGCGCTGGTCTATTTGAACCGCAAAAATCATCTGGTTGCCATCAAATTGCATAAGCCGTCGTTTGACAAGCACATTATCTGGCTGCTGTGCAAAATAGGATTTCCGGCAAGCGTCCAGCAATCGTTGGTTTCCATCGGGCAGGCTTTCGTCACCACCTACGTGAACTACTTCGGCGCTTCGGCGATTGCGGCCTTCGGTGCAGCCGGAAGAATCGATATGGTCGCCACGATGCCGGCCATCGCGATCGGCATGGCGACGACGGCTTTGACCGGGCAAAACCTTGGCGCCAGGAAGCCGGAGCGCGTGAAGGAAATTTTCAAGTGGGCCCTGCTGCTGGGCACGGCTATTTCGGGAGTGGTTGCAATTTTCGCGTTCGCCTTCCCACGGCTGATCCTCTCCATTTTTATTCACCACGAACCGGTGCTGGCGATCGGGGTTGAATATTTGAGAATCGTGGCCCCCTGTTATCTGCTGTTTGCGCTGAATTTTGTTTCCGCAGGTGTTGTGAATGGTGCAGGTCAGACGGTAATTCCCATGATGCTGACCCTGATATCGCTCTGGGTGGTCCGCGTTCCGATGGCGTGGTTCCTATCGCAGCGCACGCCGCTCGGGACAAGGGGAATATGGATTGCAATGGCGGCCGGATTTGCGGTTACGGGCGTCGTCGGCTATCTATATTATCTGTCGGGCCGCTGGAAGAAATCAGCCGCCAAAATCCATGGCCCCATGGACAAGCCCGTTGAAGCGATATTAGAGGTTTAAGCTTTGCGAACGTTTTAGTTTTTTGAACAGCAGGATGCAGGCCACCAGCGCGATGACGGCAATCGCCTGCGATGTCGACAGCCATCCGCCCAGCACGAATCCCCGGTCCGCGTCTCCGCGCAAAAATTCGAGAAAATATCGCGCCAGCGCGTAAAGACTCGAATAGGCCAGGATCATTTCCCCGTTGAAGCGTTTGTATCGCTCGAGGCGTACCAGGAAGAAAAATAAAATCAGGCACGTCAGAGACTCGTACAACTGAACCGGATGCAGCGGGATGCCGAGGGGCGCACCGCCTATATCGGCTGCGTCGGGATGGTGAAACGTTACCGCCCAAGGCAAATCGGTCGGACGCCCATAATCATCGCCGGCCATGAAACACCCGATACGCCCGATCGCCTGTCCAAGCGCGATGGCCGGGGCGCTGAGATCGGCCGTGATCCATGCGGGCATTTCCGGATGACGCCTGAAGTAGATCAGAGCCGCCAGGATCGCTCCGATGAATCCGCCATAAAAATCCCCAGCGCTCTGCAGTGTCGCCAGGGACCACAGATCGGTCGGATTGGCAAGATAGTCGTGATAGAACCGGATCACCATCAAGGCCTTTGCGCCGATGATGGCGCCGATGATAACCCACAGTCCCAGGCCTGCGACGTTTTCGCTTTTCAACCCTTTACGCTTCGCGCCGCGCAAAAACCACCACAGCGACGCCAGGTAGGCAGCTGCCAGGAATACTCCGAACGTGTGCAGTACAAAAAAGTCAGTTGTGAATATTCGCGGATGCATAGTCGAAAGACTATAACCATTCCCTAGCGCTCAAGCAAGCTGCGAAATACCGCCTGGGAGCATTAAATCTCACGAAAATGTAAAGCTTTTTGTCGAAGCTTCCGTTGAGCATTCCAGCGGCGCCTGTTCCAAGCGAGCATGGCAGTCGTGTGTCATTGGAGGTTATTTACGGAAAGCCCGGCGATCGATCTTTGCCTCAGACAAATACTCGAAAGACGCCTCCCGACCGGTGTCTTTTCGGAGCATTTGCACGGACTCTATCGCCCGGACTCCACCGCCTGGGCTATTCTTGCCCTGGCGAGTAAAGAAGGCTATTCCGTGTATACAGAATCGGCAAGAGCCTGTCTTGCAGCCAACCAGCTTCAGGATGGTCGCATTGCCTTCCCCGATGCGAATAGCGTTTTTTGGCCTACGGCTATTGCGGTTTTTGCCTGGCAGGGTGCCGGATCATTTGATCAGGCACAAAATCGCGCCCTAAAATTCCTGCTCGAAACAACAGGAAAGCATTGGCCATATGATCCGAAAGCCCCGATCGCCCATGATCCGTCCATCAAAGGCTGGCCCTGGGTTGGAGAAACGCACTCTTTCGTGGATCCTACTGCCATGACGCTTCTGGCACTCGACATCGCGGGACAGAGCAAACATCCCAGGTTTCGTGAAGGCATCGGGATGCTTTTGAACCGGCAGCTGCCTCACGGCGGGTGGAATTACGGAAATACCCTGGTGTACGGCAGAGAGCTGCGCCCCTTTGCAGACACCACCGGCATTGCGCTCGCAGCCCTGGCCGGCCATGTGGCAAAAGAACAAATCAACGCAAGCCTCCGTTATCTCCAGGCACAGGCGGAAAAATGCCGCACCCCCCTGTCTCTTGCGTGGGCCCTTTTCGGATTGGGCGCGTGGGGAGAATTCCCAAATGCAGGACGCGTCTGGATATGCGAAACACTGGATAAGCAGAAAAAGTACGGATCTTACGGAACGAGCCTGTTATCCATCCTGGCGCTGGCGTATGTACTCAACGGCGATATTCGAAAAGGTATTGCCTGACTTGCTATGAACGGCAAGTCCCATGGGTCGAAGCGTCGGCTTCGACCAGCAGGAACAACTGGAACGACCATGAACCGGATGCACGGATACACTAGAAGACGCTTTTTGACCACGATCACAGCCGCCCCCCTAGCAGTTGCTTCCGGCGCTTTTTTCTCTGCCTGCACTTCTCAAAAGCTCAGGGCCGAAACCTTTATTGCAAAAGCATCTCACTACACAGACAACCTTACCCGGCTGATCCTCGCAGGCATTCAGGAGCTGCGTGTATCCTCCGAAGAGATCCGCGGCAAACGCATTCTGCTCAAAGCCAACATCGTCGAACCGCACCGCGGCGCCGAACACATCGTCACCAATCCAGCTGTCGTTTTTGCGGCTGCTGAGGCTTTTTTAAAACTGGGTGCCGAGAGAGTTTTCGTCGCGGAAGGTGCCGGTCATTGCCGTGATACCTACCAGATCCTCGAAGAATCCGGCTTCGATGCCCTCTTTGATAACCCGAAGATTACCTTTGTTGATCTCAACTATGACGACTGGCTCGTGATTCCCAATTCCGGAGGCAGGACGAACCTGAAGTCTTTCATTTTCCCCGCAACGTTGAAAAAAGCAGATTGGATTGTTTCGATGCCAAAGCTCAAAACACACCACTGGGCAGGAGCGACGCTATCGATGAAAAACCTGTTCGGGTCGTTGCCGGGATCGTTTTACGGCTGGCCCAAAAATGTTCTGCATAATGTCGGCATCACCGAATCGATCATCGACCTGAATTCCACGCTGCATCCGCAATTTGCGATCGTGGACGGCATCATCGGGATGGAAGGCGATGGGCCGATCATGGGCACCGCGAAAAATGCAGGCGTGCTTGTAATGGGCCGGAACCTCCCGGCTGTGGACGCTACCTGCGCCCGCCTGATGGGGATCAACCCGCACAAGATCCCGTATCTGGACCTTGCCGATAACCGGTTGGGCCCTATTAACGACGCATTCATCATACAGCGCGGCGAGCGCTGGCAATCCGTCCGCACCAATTTCCAATTGGTCGATTATATCGAAGCGCACAGAGGCTTGAGGTTGTAAAACTGCTGACCTAATTTATGCGAAGGCTTTTGAACCATCCAATCATAAAGGACAACCTTCCCATCCTCGCAATCGTTGGTGGGTACCTCTTCGCCCTTTATGCAGTTCTTTCGATCTACGGCATTCGCGACAGGCTTCTCCTGACCTTCTATTACGATGAATTCGCGCGTTTATCTGTTGTTTGCTCCTGTGTCTTCTTTCTTTTTCATGTTTTGAAGCGAACCTATAAACCATACGTCACTTCACGCTCGATTGCCGGATTCTTGACCGTATTCCTGCTTGCCGCGGTTTTTAACAGCGCCTTCGCAAGCTACAAGCAGGCAATGCCCCGGATAAAGGCTTTTTGCTGGGACGCAGCACTAATGCGTCTCGACAACCTCCTGCACTTTGGCCATCACCCGTGGAGACTGCTGGAACCAATTCTTTCGTATCCGCGACTAGTTCGCGCACTTGATCTTCTTTATATAGGCTGGTTCGTCTTTTTATTCCTGTCGTGCCTGTGGATGGCGTGGAGCCGCCGGCGCCACTTGCGACTTTGCTTTTTTATATCGTTTTTGCTGATCTGGACGCTGCTGGGATCAGGCCTGAGCACCTTATTCTCAAGTGCCGGCCCATGCTATTACGCGCACGCTGTGCCGGGAGCAGATAATCCGTATGCTCCGCTGATGAAAAAACTGAATGACATCGACAAATCCTTTCCGCTCAACGCAGTGCACAACCAGGCTGGTTTATGGGATGCTGCCCGCCAAAATATTTGGTTGCGCTTTGGCGGAATATCCGCCATGCCGAGCATTCACCTGGCCATGGCGACAGTGTATGCACTCCTCGCCTTCAATGTGCGCAGATGGCTTGGCGTGGTTTTTTTCGGAAACCTAATTCTGACTCAAGTCGGATCCGTAATTCTGGGATGGCATTATGCCGTCGACGGCTACGCCGGCATTCTATTGGCGCTTCTAATCTGGTTGACCGTCGCTCGCCTGGTGAAGCACGCCGCCTAAAACTCCATTACTTTGTTGCAATGGTCTTTTGACTGTAGATGCTTTCCATGCTGCCGTTGAGGCTGGGTTTCAGGACTTCCAGCGTCTTTTCGGTTTGCTTGAGATTCAGAGGTTTGCTGTACTCCACGATTTTTCGCATGGGCACTAATTCTTCGCCAGCCGCTGCGGGATTCGCCGTTTCGATCACTTCCGTCGTTTCCTGTCGTTGATTATCCAAATTCTTCTGAACCAGGGTTACCCGCGTATCTAATCGGAGCTTGCCGTCCAAATCCACCACGCATGTTTCCGTTTGCAAACGCCTCTGCCCTGAGGGATCTTTCCATTCGCTGGTTTTGATTTGTTGCGTCAGGGACAGCTGCCGGTTGGCATCGTATCGATACACTTGCTCCTCGGTTTGAACCCGATCGTTGCGAAGATGATTTTGGCTCACTCTGCGATCGATCGCATTCCATTTTCCGTCAAAATCGAGCTCATAGCGCGTCCGATCGATCTCTACCAATGAATTCCCTTTGCGCTGCTCGAGTTGTTGAATTCGTTCTTTCTCCACCAAGGTGCCGTCCATGCCGGGCAAGAGCAACGTTTTGGAAATTTGAAAGCTATCGGTCCCGGAAGCGACTGCTTCCTGAATTTCCCGTGACGCAACGCGCATGCGTCCGCTTGCATCCGGCCTCGAGGTAGTACGTACAGCGGACCCCGTTCCACCGGATGCCCTTTTAATCTCCTCCACGACCGTCTCGATCAAGCGCCGCTCACCATTGATAGTGACGCTGAATGTTCGGCTCGTGATCCGAGTCGTTCGAGGATCCGGCCGCGTTTCCTCACGCTCGATGTTTACCGGAGGTCCGGAGTAGTTTTGAAGAGACAGCGGCTGCACCTGACGTGTGGAAAAGTGAATACCTTCCGTATCGCCGAAGGTATTCAACCATCGGAATTCGCCACTCTCCTCAGAAGGTTTGGAAGATTGCGTTCCAAATCCCAAAACAACAGGACCAAATAGAAATGCCAACAGCATCAGGCAGGGCCGCGCCATGACTATGTCCTCCCAGTGTTTTATGGTCGACGCAAATCACGTGTCAATCGAAACGATCTACCGCTTGAAGCACGTCTTCCCGCGAGCTGGGGAATTCTTGAACTAGCGATGACGGCAGTACAACGGGAGCTTGTTCCCTGGATTCTGCGAGAAAGAGGTTTTCCAGTGCGTCCTTCACGAGTTCCTCCGTCAGCTGCGGCTCGATTCTCAGGCACCGACAAGCGGCAATTGCATGTTCCACGATAAAATCAGGATGGTAGGCGGCATAGTCCGCTCCCGACCGCGGATAAAACTCTTCGAGCAGGTATGCAAGCACCTCAACGGGAAGTTCTAAGCCGTGTTTCCCGCAAACTTGCCGGAATATCGTGACATAATCCGTCATGCACGGCGGATCGAGTTTTAGCTTGTATTTGACGCGTCGCATGATTCCAGGATCCATGAGTGTTTGCGGCGAAAGGTTCGTGGAAAATACAACCAATTCGTCGAAGGGAACGTCAAATTTCTTGCCGGTATGGATGGTCAGATAGTCCACTCTTTTTTCGAGCGGAATGATCCAGCGGTTGAGCAAATCGCGGGGTTGCACCAGCTGACGGCCAAAATCGTCGATAATAAAAACTCCGCCAACGGCTTTCATTTGGGGAGGCGCCTCGTAAAACTTTGCCGTTGCATCGTACTGCAGATCCAGCATTTCGAGAGTGAGCTCTCCTCCTGTAATTACAACCGGGCGCCGGCATCGAACCCACCGGGGATCGGGGCGCTTCTTGAGAAGGCTGTGATGGCCCTGTTCTCCTCCCTCAGCCAGCGGATATTCCGAATGCACAGTATGATCGAAAATCCTGATAACCTGACCATCCACTTCAATGCAATGCGGGATAAAAATCGGTTGCCGGAATACCTTTCCGATCGCCTCGCTGATGGACGTTTTGCCATTTCCAGGAGGCCCGTAAATCAGCAGGGATCGGCCCGAATTAATGGCGGGGCCGAGTTTGCGCAGGATATTCGGGGGAAGGATCAGATGAGACAGGCAGGCACCAATATCCTCAATGGATATTTTCTCATTGCCCAACCGCTGCTTCTGAACTTGAGCCTGGTACTGCACCAGCGGGACCGGCGCCGGCCCCACGTACTCGCACTGCCTGGATGCCTCGATGGCGAGATTTTTTCCTGCGGTCGTCAGGGAAAATCGTCCTATGAGCGACTCGGATCCCACCGTTCCCAATACTTCAATAAACCCCTGCTGTTTTAGCTTACCCAGCAGATCATCCACAACCGATTGCCCCAGTTTCAGGTAGGCGGCAATCTGGACATTAGTCTCAAGTCCGAGAAGGTAAACACTCTTCGCGAGAAGGGAGCTCATGAATTTTACGTTCAGCCCCGCTTCTTCGAGCTTGCCAGGCATTAAGGGAAAGGAGTTCGACACTTCCATCGCATCGCTCATCGGCACGTTCTCATGTGGATATGGCTCCATTCCCTGAACTCATCGACACGACAGACCCTCGCGTTCAGTAGAATGTTGAAAATCCTGCCTAAAATTTAACTTATCCGACGTTTGGTGCCGAAAAGCTATGTATGAGCTGATTCAGGTGCTTTTGGAGTATTGTGGAGACCAAACCGTGAAGAACGACAATTTCGCCCGGCGGATCAGCTCATGTCTCCAAGCATTGTCAGGATCAATCGGGCTATTGTTTGCCCGAAGCAACTTCGCAATTAGTTGAAATATCCATCGATGCTTTACGCTTCTCACGAAAAGCATCGGTATGCAGGATTCGATGGGTCGCTTTTTCAAGAAGGATCGCACATCCCGTCTTCGCGCATTCCGGATTCATTTGCTGATAGTCCTTTTATGCACGCTTATTCTTTTCGCCTCCAACGTGGTTTCCCTGCACAACCTGGAAGCGATCAAAATGGACACACCATCCTTAAGTCAGACACAGGCGCATCGCGAGATCTGGTTTGTCGGCATTGCCATCTTCATGTTCCTGTGCGTCCTTGCAATCGGGTTGTTCCTTTTTGTGCGCGTGACGTGGGATATCCGGTGGTTTGAAGTCCGCTCCGGCTTTGTCAGCGGAGTCTCACATGAATTCAAAACACCCCTGAGCCTGATCCGTCTATACAGTGAAACACTGGCTACAAATGAGCAGGAATTTACGCCCGAGGATCGCCGCAATTACATTCGCATCATCGCGCGTGAAAGCGAACGGATGAGCCGCCTCATCGACAACGTTCTCGACTTTTCAAAAATGGAGCAGCACGGCAAGCGACAGGAGCTTCCCGAAGGAGACCTGACGGCCACCGTCCAGCAGGCGGTTCAGGATTATTCGGAGTATCTGGTGTGGAGAGGGTTTGATCTGAAGGCCTCCATTCAGCCGCAACTGCCCAAAGTGCATTTTAATCCGGAGCAGGTCTCCCAGATGATCCTGAATCTGCTGGATAATGCCAGAAAATATTCGGGTGCCTCCCGGCTAATCCGTCTCCATGCCTATGCCCGCGTGAGAGATGTTGCTGTCGAAGTTCAGGATTATGGCATAGGCATAGCGGCGGAAGAGCACGACAACATTTTTCAGCCCTTTTATCGTATTTCGAGCGCCGGCGACAAGGGTGGCTGCGGACTCGGGCTGTATCTTGTCGCGCAAGTGATGAAGGAGCATGGAGGCAGAGTCGAAATTCAAAGCGAGGTGCATCGCGGCAGTCTTTTTCGCCTTGTCTTCCCGATAGGGGTGAACAAGCACAAATCCAGTTCGCCCATGACTCACAAATTTTGGGGAAATATCCCCTCTGAAAAACGCATTCAAGATATTGCATGAACAAGATACTTGTAGTGGAAGACAATACGGACCTGGCTGCGGGCCTCGAGATCAACCTGAAAAAAGAAGGCTACAAAGTCATCCGCGTTCCTACGGGCGAAGAAGGAATCAAAAGCGCTATTCACGACTGCCCGGATCTGATTCTTCTGGATATCATGTTGCCCGGGATCAGCGGACTGGATGTCTGCCGCGAGTTGCGCCAGAAGTCGATCGGCATTCCCATCATTATGCTGACGGCCAAGGGCGACGAACTCGACCGGGTCGTTGGCCTGGAACTGGGAGCAGACGATTACGTTGCCAAGCCGTTTGGCGTGCGCGAGCTGCTTGCAAGAATCCGCGTCTGTTTGCGCCGCCAGCCTGGCCCGACCCAATTGTCGCGGTATCGTTTCGGCAATGTGGACATCGATTTTGAAAAATACAGGGTGTCGGTTGGGAAAAAGCAGGTGGAATTCACTCAGAAGGAATTCGAGCTGATGCGCTGCTTCATCCAAAACCGCGAAGCGGTGCTGTCGCGGGATCGTTTGTTGGACGAAGTCTGGGGATATGATTCATACCCGACCACCAGAACGGTAGACATGCATATCGTGAAACTGCGCAAAAAGATAGAGCAGGATCCGGCCAGTCCCCTCTTTATTTTATCCGTTTACGGTGGCGGGTATAAATTTGTCGGCTAGGCACCCGGCCACTTTTATTACCCGGACAGCCTCCTAGATTCGACGCCGGATTGCGGACGCGTCATAAATAAATACCGAATTGTTGGTTGCACAATAAAGATCTCCGAATCCGGCCTTCAAAACGATCCAGTCAACTGTTCCATCCCTTGCAAGTCGAAGGAGATCTTTTTCTGTGGGAAGAGGTTCTTTCTCCTCCGCTTTCATGCTTCTCAGCATCATTTTTTGATATTTCGATTCAAACCTCTCTTCCTTCATCCACTCAATCTCGAATGGCCTGACAAGCGCGGCTCGTCGCTGCCCTTCCATGCAGGTCTCTTTTGAAAAAACCGCCCCGCTAAGCTGGGTAAAGTGGAAATAGTTATTCGACCGCAATTGAAACCAGACCTGGGCTGGATGATTGGGCCAATATATCTGCGCCGCTTTCATGGTCCCTTGCCCCTTCGGTCCTTTTTCGGCGATCGTCTTTGCGATGAAGTCCACATCACTGTAACCCGGCTCAAAATGCGCGCGATATGAAGCACTCTCCCGGGTGACAAACAGAATGGAGCTCAAAGCAATCCAGGTCAACGCGGCTAAAGCAAGGACCCCACGCATGGCGACTCTTCGCCAGATCGCAATAAATCCGGACAGGTACAACAACGATATCAAGAATAGAAACGTCCGGCTGCACATCATTGCGCTCTCGACGGCAACAGCAATCGGATCCGATGCGCTATGGATGCCAAGCCTTATTTTTATGGCGATCACTGTGAATGAAAGAGCGACAGACCACGCGACCAGGCCGGCACAAATTGCGAATTGGACCGATTCCCTGTTGAAGGAATCGCCTTTATGCAGAAGAAACAATGCGACGACACTAAGGAAAAGGGCATAGATGGGGAGGTTATCGGGGGTCATTGGTATCAGGTCTGAAAAAAGAGAAAATGGGTCTCCGATAAAGAAAAATATTCCAAGGGCAATCCACTTCCCCTTTTTAAATGCGCCGTTCACAAATCGATTTATCATGAACACGCCAAGTGGGATTGCAAGGGCTTCGACCACCCACGCTGCTCGATACCCCTGCCCCTGCAATAAAAGGGGGACGCCCAGGTATTCGCCGAGGATTGTGCTGCTCGTTCCAGCTAGTCCCACACAAACAATGATGCGGACGATCTTTCGTGCTCGCCGTTCCAGCCAGCGGCTGGCGAATAATACAATGGCCACGCAACCCGTCAACCGATACCAATCCGTGAAACGCCATTCAGACGGAAAGCAATACCAATTAATATCTTTGATTGCAGAAATCCATCGAACGTCCATACCCGGGCGCAGAAACGGCATCGAATTCCAGCCGAAGGCTGTCAAGAGTAGGAACGCAGCGACTCCAAGCGATAATGCCGTGACAGTCGCTTTTTTGCTTTTGACCTGATCTAGACAGAAGCCGGCAACGACCACCAACAAGGAACCAATCCCCATCAGAGGATGCAGGATGAGACTTGCCAGGGCAAACAGGATGGACTTTGGATATCTGTTCTGAAGGACAGCCTCAATTCCAAGCAATGAGAGGCCTTCTGCTGCCGACCTGGCCGTAAAAAAGCTTTCCCTTGCATGAAATATATCCCACCCGCCATATGGAAGAGAAAATGCCACCAATGCGATAATGCCGATATTGGCAAGCCACCGATCCGGGATAAGCGTTCGTATAAGCCGAACCACCGCATAGATAAACAGGGATGAAAACAAAACATAAGCGATCCAAAACGACATCTCCAGACCGAGCCGACTCACGACCGGTCCCATAAAAGCAGAAAAGATCGAAAATCTATCCTGAGAGCCGTATTTAAAAAAGAGATCCTGTGCGAATCGTCCATTCTGGCTATGATTCAATGCCTGCAAGGCATACAGCCTCGCATCATGTACCAAGCCTAGATAGGGCCACAAAATCGCATTCAGGGTGAAAAGAATTGCGGAGAAGGTGAGATCGGGAACATCCAGCAGGGAGCCTAGTGTTTTTATCCTGGCCGGAAAACTGAGGTACCATTCCTCGAGGTATGGAAACAATTTCATCGCATTAATCATCGCTGCGAAGATCCGGGGTGTTCCCCGAAATGAGATTCTATTGATCGCCTCCGTCTGCTCCGAAGCGAATGCAGGCAGGCCGGAAGGGCCCAAACAAATACCAAAAGCAAAAGTGCCAATTCCGCCGGCCAAAAATATCGTGTTGGAAAAAACGATCCCGTTTTCAATTCGATGGGTAGGTTTCTTGTTTGCCAAAAGAAGCTTCCTGCCCGAAAAGAAAGAAGAACCAGAATATAAAACGGGCCTCCGGCAAACCAGGAAAGTGGATTCACAACGCTCCAGGTCAGCAGGCAGGAAAGCGTCCGCCGCAGGATCTGGCGTCGCGGAAGCTTCCTTGCCACATAGCCTGCTACAGGCCAAAGCAAAATCCCCGTCAGCTTAAAGGATGCGGTAAGTCCCAATGCAACCCCGAGATATTTGGTATCGATCAGTACTGCACATAGCCCAAATCCCAACAACAACGGACCCTCTGCCCACGCCCTTGATAAATCCGGCCGGACATGGGGAATCGCCAAAAATAACACGCAAGCAAAAAGAGCCGGCCATCCCCAACGGGAAACGATCAATGCGAGACCCACAGAGGCACAAAGCACTGCGGCCAAACGGACCACCGGCAATGTTGAAGCCGGAATCAGATTCTTCGTTTCATCGAATTTCGGATCCAGATATTTAAATGGGATGGAAGGACCGGATGTTCCGCTTATCTTCATCGCAGCCGCAAAAATCAGATGGCTTCCAAAAGGTTGTTCCATCGCCCAAAAACTAAAAGGTGAGAAACCCGGATCCGAGTAATCGTCGGCCCGGTCAAAATCGAATTGCAGATGCAAAAGCCGGTTCCCATAATACGCAGCCTTCCAGACATACATGGCTTCGTCCCCATGCTGGGGCAGAGTAAAAGCCGCGGGGAGCAAGGTGACGGCTGAAATCAAAAGGATCAGGATTGCGGGGATATATCGCTTTTCACCCAATTTCATCTTTTTCAGAATTCCAGTGTGAAACGGCAACCCGTCCACCGTCCGCCTTCGAAATTATTCAAACTTGCTTTTCATTAGATGGCTTCGTAAAGCACATACTTGTTGTCTTGATAGATTGCTTTGAATCTTCGGTCGTGCTCCAGGCAATGGTTCATTAAGTCTTCCTTGTTGACCAGAAGATGCGTGAACGAGTACCTGGCGACAAAGTCCGAGTAATAAAGCGTTCCGGTCAAGGCATCACAATAATCCTTTAATATGTCTTCCTTTCCGTTCAGCTTCCTCGTAAATATTTCTGCTCTCGAATCGATGAAGGCCCGAATCCCGGAAAATTCAATATATCCGCCTGCATCGTATGAATTGTACAGTCGCATTTTGGACAGATCGAGATTGGCCTTCATGTACCGAACTGCCGCCTCAGGCCGATAATCAGCCTCGAAAGCTTCAAAACTTTGCGTGCGCAAAATTCTGACGGTGAGCATCGCCATGACCGCCACGCAAACAAGAATCGCCCTTTTTCTTGCCGGCATGGCCCTCGACAGATCAACGTCCTTGAGGTAACAGGACAGGAAAACCAGTCCAAAAATTATAAAGAGTGCAAAACTTCGCACCGAGGACAGCCCCATATACAGCGTTCCCACGGAAATGAGGGCGTATCGAAGCCGCGTGCTCCCTGGCGCCAGGTAATATATGAGAGCGACCGTCAGCACAACGCCAAAAATAAACAACCCGGAAAGACTTTTAAAATCCGGAGAGAACATCTCCTGAACATGGCTATTGATGACGCCGTTTCCGTAGGAATGAAACAGGTAGGTCATCGCTTGAATACCGTATGGATTTGCATATCCCGACAGGACTGCAATCGATATTCCAACATAAAGCGGCTTTGTGTCGTACCCCTGGCCCTCAATTCTGCCGATTTTGAATTTAATGCCGTCGATCAGGTAGGGAACGCAAAGCAGAAACAGGATCGGCCACATCGCGGCGTGCAGGTTGATTAGCAATACGGAGAGGAGAGGGAGTCCAACCACCACAGCCGGCTTGAACTTCGGGTTATCCACACAGTATTCAAGAAGAGATATTGCAGCAACGAACACACATAATGAAAATAGCTGCGGACGCGGCATCACAAAGGAGCTCAGGCTGACGCCTATGAATGCCGTAATATAGGAAGCGATCAGCTTCTTCCCTCCCGCCAATCGCAGCGCCATGAGGTATACCAGGAACAGGATTATCGCAGATGTGCCGATGACCAGAGCATGAATCGCGGCGACTCCTCCGACCTGGTAGCTTTTATGGAAGATGACGGTCGAAAGCCATTGCTGCGCCATGAAATGGAGACCGCGGTGCATGGTAAACGGTTCTGTCAGCGGGAACCCGTTTTGGGCGATGTATCTTCCGGTATTCAGGAGCCAATAGGTATCATTCTGAAATACGGGCTTATACAGGAGGAGCGGGCAAAGCGAGAAGAGAAGGAACATGCCGCAATAGTGCAAAAAACCATCCCCGGACACAGACTTCGATACATTCACGGTTACGATATCCCGATTCATGGCACTCCTGTTCCGATTTCGACTATCGAACGTTGCCTTTCGGGCTCATGCCCTCGATTATATTATCGACCACCACCATCGCTATCAGCACGGAATGCTTCCGGTTATTGATCGCGTGCATTCCGTTGCATCTGCAGAGAGAAAGTAACAGTGCCCTGAAACTCGACAATCTCAGCTTGTTTCTCATTTCTGCCTGGGCCAAAATGGCAAAGGGTTTTTGGGCGCTCACGCAGGAGATGGTTTTCAGACGGTGATTGCCGGCGATCTAACGCGAGGAGAGTTCTAAATTGAATCTGCCCCAACCGCATATCGTCCAGCGGCCTGCACTCTTTAAGGTGTTGCTGCTTGCGCTGGTCGCGGCTGCTTTCAGCACAACGATTGCGGTAAAATCGGCGAACCTTCCCGGAGCCCACCCGGCCAGTATCATTTTCCCCGGAGCCGAGGGCCCATCCGCACGAGTATTTCTTGAAGATTTTCCCAACGCTAAACTGCCCGCAGGAATCGGGCACGATGGCCAGCAATTCTATGCGATCGCGCGTCAACCGCTGCACCTCAATCGCGTAGCGCCGGATTTGGACCGGCCCCGTTATCGTCTCCAGAGGATAGCATTTCCGCTGATTGTCTGGATGTTACACCCACAGGGTGGCGGCAAGGGACTTGTCACGGCCACAATCGTGGTTGGTGCGCTCTCGCTTTTTGCAGGCGGAGCAGCCGCCGGACTGCTTTCGCTGAAATTGGGGGGCCCAGCGTGGCCGGCGCTCGTGTTTGCACTTCTGCCGGGAGCGATCCTCACTATGCGGATTTCCGCTGCGGACAATTTGGCCCTTGCGGCGGGCCTTGCTGCGATTGCTTTTTCGATCGGCAAACGCCAGCGGTGGGCTTTGGCGGCCGGAATCCTGGCAACCCTTGCCAAGGAATCGACTTGGCTGGTGCTGCTGGGACTGGCCCTCTGGCGACGGGACCGGCAGGGATTCGCCCTGGCGGGCATCCCGGCATTAATCGCCGGAGCGTGGTGGCTGGCCCTTCGCCTTCTCGTCAGCGATAACCGAGGAAACATCACCGAGTTCACTCTGCCGCTATTGGGATTGCGGGACAGCGTACGCTACTGGATGACCGGCAGCACGGTATTCGCCTACTATCTGGTTCCTCTGGCATTGGGCCTAGGCGCCTGGGCCCTGATCAGGGTCCGGATGCGGCATCCTCTCGGTCCGGCAATTCTCTTGCAGTTCATCCTCCTGGCTCTCGTTAACCTGGACGTCCTAGGACCCGATGCAAACGGAAGCCGTGTAACGATGCCCGTATTTATGCTGGGCACAATCGCCCTCGCATCACACCTGAGCAAGAAGCGGCAGGAAAATCAGGCCAGTTCATGACTATCACGACCCACGGTGCAGCAACTGCTAAAAAGCATTCATCCTCGAACAACGATCTCATCATCGGTTTGAATCCTTTTCGCGCCATCCTGATTTGGGCTGGTCTTCTTGCATTTATTATCTATGGCCTTGCAGTCTGTCGTCCTATTCCAAATCTGTATGGAGGCCGAGCAAACGGAGAGGATCTGAAATGTTACCAGGCCATCGTCGCAAAAATTCATGCGGGGGAAAACTATTATTCGGCCGCCGGCTATGAGTTGCGACGCATGGGGTATGCCACTGCCAGCGTTTTCAATTGGAGACTACCGCTACTGGCCTGGCTTTTGGGAAAGCTTCCATCTCCAATCATCGGCCGGGCAACCATCTTTCTTTTGGCCCTGCTGCTGCTTTATTTGTGGCTGAAAGTATTTCAGCAAAATGAGTTCAGTCCGGGACAAATTGTTTTCGGCGGACTGCTCTTAGCCGGTCCTCTCATTTACAGCGTCATTCCCGGCCCTTTCTTGATGCATGAGTTCTGGGCGGGGACTCTCATCCTTCTTTCGTTGGCACTCTATGCGCACCGTTGGCACAATACCTCTGTGCTAGTGGGCCTGACCGCTCTTTTCCTGCGGGAATTGGCACTTCCCTTCGTGCTTGTCATGTTGGTGCTGGCTCTCGTCGATCGGAGACGTCGGGAAGCGATGCTCTGGTTTTGCGGAATTCTGATTTTTGGCGTGGAATTTTTATTTCACTGGACTTTGGTGACGAGGCTTATTACAGAAAACGACAAGGTACTGCAGGGAGGCTGGATTGCCTTCGGGGGCTGGCCCTTCGTTCTGAATACTGCTCAAATGCACCCTTTCCTCGTGCTCGCGCCGGCGTGGATGACCGCAGTCGTAGTACCCATTTCGCTCCTTGGGCTGCTTGGACAGCGAAGCGATTGGGGAACACGACTGACGTGTACCATTCTTGTTTATATGCTGGCTTTTGCCGTGGTCGGGAGGCCGTTTAACGCATACTGGGGGTTGATGTATGCATTCTTAGTCCCGATCGGGCTCGTGCAAGCACCCCGCGTGATATCTCGGCTTTTCAAACCGTTTAAAGCCGCAACAATCCACTGAATCCGGTCGGCAGCTAGGTCTTAAGCACCGTCGATTGCTGACGGGAATTGTGTGTATCTTTCTACGCGTCGATTCTCTGATTTTCCAGTCCGAAGTAGTAATTCCACGCCCGATCGAGAATATCGACGGTTATTCTTCTTGGAAGGTTTTCATACCTGCAGATGTCGAGGCACCGTTCCACCAGATCTCTTGGCTCGCATGCCTTCATTTCACGCTTTTCATGTTCATAGCGCGCGAATAGCCGGTATAAAAAGCTGGAGTCATAGTCCAGTTCACGATAGGCAAGATAGCGCTGGAAGATCAAAGAGTAGACATCTGCAGACGGAGTCGTAAAACCCAGCCGATATCCCATGCGTCTCAGGAAGGCCTGATCGACGAAGTCTTTGATGTTCAGGTTTGTGGCAAAGACAAGCAGCAGCTCGAAAGGCACCTCGATCTTTTTGCCTGTGTGTAGCGTCAAATAATCGACTCGATTTTCCAACGGAATGATCCAGCGGTTCAGCAAGTCATGCGGCTCCACGCGTTGCCTGCCGAAATCGTCGATCACCAGAAGTCCGCCGTTGGCCTTTACCTGGAATGGCGCCTCATAGTAATTGAGATTTCCCGCATAAATAAGGTCCATCGATTCAAGAGTCAGCTCACCCCCAACAATGACCATGGGCCGCTTTATTTTGATCCAGCGCTTGTCGTACCGTCCTTCCGGCGGGGACACGGGATGATGGATATGAGGATCAAAAACACGGATGACTTGCCCATCGATTTCGATCGCATAGGGAATCCAGATTTCTCCCTTTAGCGCATCGTGGAGCGCAACCGCGGCACTGGTTTTGCCGCTGCCCGGAGGGCCTGTCAGAAAAAGACTGCGGCGCGACTCTACAATAAGGCCGAGGATTCTGAGTTGTTGATCGGAGAGGACCAGGTGGGAATATGCTCCGGATATATTCTCCGGCTCGACTTTTTCAGCATGTACATTCATCCATCGCATGCCGGCGGTATAATCATCGAGTGTGATCGGGGACGGGCCGATGTATCCGCTAAGAGAGAGGAGACGCTGAACCCGATCCCAGCCCCGATCCAGCATGGCATACCGGTTTCGTTGCACCCCGGACCGCTCACGAATGTCTATGTACTTTTCCCGGTACAGATGCTGCATCAGGTTTTCTGAAATGCCCAGCGGCAATTTCAGATTTTCGGCCACGCGTTCCGAAGTGCAGTCGCTGCCTGAATACACGGTTTTCAAGGCAAGGTCGGCAAGGAAGCCAGTGCTCAGCCCGGTCTGTTCGATGAGTTCCGGCATGATCGGCACCAGGGTTTCATTGCTAAATACCGATTTCCTATCCTGAGCCGAATCCTGCATATTGCTTTACCCTCGCCGCGATTCGCCGGTGTGTATTGTTCCTGTCAGCGTTGTCCCGGCTTAATGAACAACCCGATTCCAGCAAGGAAGATCACCGCGCCTACCACGCTGTATATGATTGGGAACCTGGTGTTGCCTACAGACAGGTCATAGATGACAGGCGCGTTCAACGAGCGGCTGACCAGAATCCCTGCCAGGGCGCCCAAAAAGCCGACGACCAGGTTTACAATCCATCCCCCCTTGGAATATCCGCTCGTCAGCTGCGCCAACGTGCCGCAGACAATGGCGGTCAGAAAAATCAGAACAATATCGTAAGAGTTCATTTTAATCGAGCCGCGAACAGTTCCGGTCGGCGGCTGCCCCGTCAACCTGATATGTCTTCGCTAAGATTTCAGCAAGCCCGGAATTCCAGAGTATCACCGACTTCCGTATGCGTGCGATCCAGCGTCCCGGGCGGAAGCTCCAGGACGCTTCGACATCGGAATATCACGGACGCAATTCTCCACGGAGCCAATTCGCGATACAGTCGGAGCACCTTTCCTCCGGAATCCAGGTAAACGGCATCGATTGGAAAACGCATCCCGAAAGTGTGGATCCCATCCGATGGAACGATCCAGAGTGCCCTCCCTGGAGGAAATTCCCCTAAGGAACGGCCCATCAACCCCTTCATCCGTTTTAAAATGGAACGGGCCGACTCCGCGGAATCCGCGAGGCAGGTATCCCGAGTCCGGTTCAAAACTGCGAATATTTCGTTTTTCAATGGATCTATTTTAGGATTTTGACTTTCTCGAACGCATTCGGACAATCAAAATCCCCAATACAACAAAAGCGAGAACTATTGCTACGATGCGAACTGTCTGGACAGCATCCATATCTTTCTCCTTATATCTCCTATGGGGTTGGACCACCCGTCATACTGGGCACCAGAATCCGGGCAATCTGAATCATCGCAGGGCCAAGCAGTACGACGAGGATTGCCGGGAATATAAAAAAGACCAGAGGGGGAATCATTTTGACGCTCATCTTAGCCGCATGCTCTTCCGCCCGCTGTCTTCGTTTCACGCGCATCGTGTCGGCAAATACGCGCAGCGATTGAGCGACGCTGGTGCCGAAGCGATCGGTTTGGATCAACACAGTCGTAAAGGACTGAAGATCGTTCACATCCGTACGCAGGCTCAGGTTGCGCAGTGCATCGGCCCGCTTCTTCCCCGCGTTCACTTCGAGGCTATAGAGGTTCAGCTCATCGGACAGTGCCGGATATACGGAGCTCAGCTCCTGCCCTATTTTCACCAGGGACTGATCCAGTCCCAGTCCCGCTTCGACTGAAACCACGGCGAGGTCGAGTGCATCGGGCAGTGCACGCTGAAGGTTATCCTTTCTGTTTTGGATCATGTGAGAAACCACCATGTCCGGAACCAGGGCACCCAATAAGATCGGCAGCAGAATCAGCAGAAGGACATTGGATCGTATGGGGCCAATCATGGAGAACGAAACGAAAAAGATAATCGCCAGCATCAGCTTTGTGCCATACAGGAGATACGGGGCGTCTCTTCTGCGTATGCCGGCATGCATCAGCCTTCTCTCCTGTCTCGACATTTCTTCGGGAGATCGCGGGATCATTTCTCCGAGCGGCTTCAGAACTTTTTCGGATTTTCTCAGAAATTGGAAAAAATCGACCCGCTTTTTGGGGGTCAGTTGCGGCCCACGAAGACGTTCCTCCACATTGGGCCTTGTCATCAGCAACGCGTAGCCCGACAGGAACACCGCCACGAAAAGCAACCCGGCGATCAAAGCAAGTATCCAACGTAGGTCCATGTGCGGAACTCCTAAAATTTCGGCTGGGTAATTTTGCGGATCACAAAGAATCCAATGACCTGAAGCACGATGCCCGTTATTAGAAACTTGATCCCGAGCGGATCGGTGAACAGACGCATGATATATTCCCGCTGAAATAAATAAATCATGACTCCCATTGCAGGCGGTACCGACACGAGAACATATAAGGACATTCTTCCCTGAGCAGTGAAAACCCGGATCTGGCGCATGAGCTTGAACCGCTCGCGGATGACGGAGGACAAATTATCCAGGATCTCTGCCAGGTTCCCGCCGGATTCTCTCTGAATCATGAGCGCCGTTACAAAAATCCGCACATCGGTGAGCGGAACCCGGCGCATGAGGTTCTCGAAGGCATCCCGCAAAGGGAGGCCCAGGTTCTGCTGCTCGTAGGTGCGCTGGAATTCTTCCGACAGAGGGGCCGGCATTTCTTTTGCGATCAATTCCAAGCCCGTGGTAAATGCATGCCCGGCCCGGACTGCGCGGCCCAAAAGATCTATCGCGTCCGGAAACTGCTCCTCAAATCTCAAAAAGCGGCGTTGACGCATAATGGCGATTACAATGAATGGCATGGCAGCAGCCAGCAGGCCGAAAAATGCCGCCAGGAAAATGATGATGCCGAACAGCAGCGCAACGAGAAATACAAACCATCCGAGAATCAGGGAGAGAGTCAGCAGCATGCCCACCGTCACGTTCGCTGCCGACTGCTGCACAAAAAGCTGAAGGTTCTGAATCCCGGGCAGACTGAGCAGCAGGCGATGCACGAGGGGGAATCTGCTCAAGACTTCCGATCTCAAGAGCTTGTTATCGGAGTCCATCACGGACAGTGCTGAAACGTCCGCCTTAGCCAGCTCGATGCGCTGACGCAATTTTCTCTTTTCAGCGGGAGAATAGATGAGGAAGTAAAACCCGCTGATTACGAGCGCAACGGTCACGATAAAGATCAGAATGGTTAAAACCGGGATGCTCATATAGATGCTCGCTCAGATGATGAATGCATGATTACCGCACGCGCGCCAATGCAGGCTCCGGAGAAAACATTTCCATGGGCAATCGGATCCCGGAACCCAGAAGCTTTTCCGTAAATTTCGGACGGATCCCCGTGGCTTTGAATGTGCCCTTCACCTTGCCGTTTTGGTCGAATCCCTGACGCTCGTACAGGAACAGGTCCTGCATTGTGATCACGGGACCTTCCATGCCGGTGATTTCCGAAATATTTGTAATTCTGCGTGTGCCGTCGGGCATGCGAGTTACTTGAATGATCGCGTGTATCGCCGAAGCCAATTGCTGTCTGGCGGCCTTGTCCGGAAGATTCAGGTTTGCCATGGAAACCATGGTCTCCACCCGGCTTAGGGCATCTCTCGGAGTATTGGCGTGAACGGTGGTGAGAGATCCCTCATGACCGGTATTCATCGCCTGGAGCATGTCCACAGCCTCTTCGCCGCGGACCTCCCCGACGACAATGCGGTCCGGGCGCATACGAAGGGCGTTGATGACCAGTTGACGCTGTTTGACGGCGCCCTTCCCTTCGATGTTCGGCGGCCGGGTTTCAAGGCGCACCACGTGTTCCTGTTTGAGTTGGAGCTCCGCTGCATCCTCAATCGTCACGATGCGTTCGTCGCCCGGAATAAAGCTCGAAAGGACATTGAGCAAGGTCGTTTTACCGGCGCCCGTTCCCCCCGATATGATTACGTTCAGCTTGCCTCGAACACAGGCTTTCAACAGGTCCAGCATCTCGACTGTCAGAGTTCCGTTGTCCAACAGATCCTGCGCCTTCAGAGGATCCGTGCCGAATCGCCGGATGGATAACACGGGCCCATCAAGCGCCAAAGGCGGAATGATCACGTTGACACGGGAACCGTCCCGCAACCGCGCATCGACCATTGGAGAGGACTCATCCACCCTGCGCCCGACGCGCGATACAATGCGATCGATAATGCGCATCAGGTGCTCATTATCGTTGAAGCGGACGGCAACGCGCTCCAGCTTGCCTCGCCGCTCGATGTAAACGTTGTAGGCACCGTTCACAAGGATGTCGGAGATGGTCGGGTCGGCCA
>Ga0335071_10000724_pt1 | contig 35792 bp, 28 predicted proteins | sample Lox_Sample_15_FD_206724 | JGI IMG/M metagenome (GOLD analysis project Ga0335071, IMG submission 206724) | Soil microbial communities from Loxahatchee National Wildlife Refuge, Florida, United States - Lox_Sample_1.5 | ecosystem: Environmental > Terrestrial > Soil > Wetlands | place: USA...
GGGCTCCAAGCCCGGTGAAGGCGGCCAGCTTCCCGCGAAGAAAGTTACCGAATACATCGCGCGCATCCGCCACGCCACGCCTGGCACACCGCTGATTTCTCCGCCTCCGCATCACGACATCTACAGCATCGAGGACCTGGCGCAGCTCATTCACGATCTGCGCGCCGTGAATCCGCAAGCTCGCATCGGTGTGAAGCTTGTTTCCGGGACCGGCATCGGTGTCATCGCTGCTGGCGTCGCCAAAGCCGGCGCGGACGTCATCACCGTCAGCGGCCATAACGGCGGCACCGGCTCATCACCCCTCACTTCCATCAAGAACACCGGCTTGCCCTGGGAAATCGGCCTTCGCGAAACGCACGAAACGTTGTTGCGGGCTGGCCTGCGCTCCCGCGTCCGCCTGCGCGTCGATGGTGGCTTGCGCTTCTCTCGCGACATTCTTATCGCCGCGATTCTCGGTGCGGACGAATTCGGCTTCGGCACCGCCGCTCTGGTCGCCATCGGTTGCGTTATGGCTCGCCAGTGCCACTTGAATACCTGCCCCGTCGGCATTGCCACCCAGGACGAAACCCTGCGCACTCGTTTCAACGGCAAGCCGGATATGGTGGTCGCGTATTTCCAGTCCCTCGCCGACGAAGTCCGCAAGGGGCTGGCCGACCTCGGTGTTCGCAGCTTGACGGAACTCCGCGGCTGGTACGACCGCCTCGAATCGCGCTCCGGCCTTGACGCCTTGCTGGTCATTCCGGTTTCGAAGGCTACGCGCATCCTGCCGCAGCAACTTTCCATTCTCGACGCCGGCCCGCCGGAATCCGAGCTTTTGCTCGAACAGCCGAAACCTCAAGGTGCCGGATCGCCGGTCATTCACAATTTCCATCGCAGTATCGGTGCGCACATCAGCGGCGATCGCCTGCGCGAGCAATTGCAGAATCTCGAAACCGAGAATTGCGTCCGCGAATTCAGCGGCAGTGCCGGCCAGAGTTTTGGCGCGTTCCTCGCTCCCGGCCTCACCCTGAAGCTCCGTGGCGAAGCCAACGACTATGTGGGCAAAGGCCTTTCCGGCGGCACCATTGTCATTCGCGCAGGCCACAACGCCTCCAAGCGCGGTGACGTCCTCGTCGGCAATACCGTCCTCTACGGTGCGACCTCCGGTCATCTCTTCGTCGCGGGCCAGGCCGGTGAACGCTTCGCCGTCCGCAATTCGGGTGCAGCTGCCGTCATTGAAGGCCTGGGGCAACATGGTTGCGAGTACATGACGGGCGGTATCGTCACCGTCCTTGGGCCCATCGGATTGAATTTCGGCTCCGGGATGACTGGCGGGCTGGCCTATGTGCTCCGCAGCGAAGCCGACCACGTTCTGAATCCCGAATTTGTGCAGTCGCACGAACTCGATGCCGACGAAGAACGCAATCTCCGCCGCTTCCTCGAAATGCACTTCGCGCTGACCGATAGCCCCGTGGCCTTGCGTTTCCTCGCCATGCGCCCGTCGCTGCCCTTTGTGCGCATCCAACCCATTCATTTCCAGGGAACCGTTTCCTCCGCGTGGCGCGCGGCCCTCTTGCACCCAACCGAGGAGATCCCGGCCGCCCCTTCCGCGCTCGTCGGCCTGCCCGCGAATCCCGCGCCGCACTATGCCTGATCCCTTTCTTAACTTAACTTCTTCCTTATCAATTTTTTGTTATAGTCGTACGCGAATGCGAGAGCGAGGCGATCCCAGGTTATGGACTTTGATCAGCTAGCCACCTTTGTTCAGGTTGCCAAACTGAAGAGCTTCTCCAAGGCCGGCCAAAAAGTCTTCCGCTCCCAGTCCGCCGTCAGTGCGCAGATCCGTCAACTCGAGCAGGCCTATCATGCCAAGTTGCTGGACCGTTCCGCCAAGTCGGTGGAACTGACCCCGGCGGGCGAGGTTTTGTTCGAATTCGCGGAGCGCCTGTTGCGCCTTCGCGACGAATCGATGCAAGTCGTTGCCGATCGCGGCAATGTCGTTCAGGGCCCTGTCACCTTTGGCGCCAACGAGGCAACATGCCTCTATCTGCTTCCCGATATCCTGGCGGAATTTCAGCGCCGCTATCCCTTGGTTCACATCAGCATCTATCGCAACTTCAGCCACAAAATCCTTCAGCGCTTGGAGGAAGGCTCGCTCGACCTGGGCATCGTCACTCTGCCCCTCAAGTCGCCCAATCTCAAGATGCATGTCATCAATCGCGACCGCCTCCGTTTCATGGTCAGCTCCAAGAATCCCCTCGCTCAGCGCACCCACGTTACTCTCGACGAAATTGCCGCCGCCCCGATGATCTTCCCGAAGACCGGCTACACTCGCCAGGTCCTCGACAAGCTGTTTCGTCCTCACCGCTCCCGCTTGCGCATTGCCATGGAATTGCCCAGCATCGGCATGATCAAGACCTTCGTTGCCGCCGACGTCGGCATCTCCATCATCAGTGAAAGCTTTGCGCGTGATCAGGTCAAGAGCGGGGAAGTGAAGCTGCTCAACGTCGAAGGCCTCGATTTGTGGCGCGAGCTTGCCCTCGTTTATCGCCGCGACCGCAGCTTGCCTCGCGCCGTGCAATCTCTAATCGGCATGATCCGCGAAAACCGCAAGCCGCAAGACACCACGCCCTGAGCCAAGCGCCGACACCTTAGTTGTTTTTGGGTGCCCCACGGGGCCGATTTTGCACGTGGGGTATTTCCTGTCTTTGCAATACTTCTAGTTCACTCTGAAGTCTACGCTCGCAATCGACCGTGCGATCACGTTTTCCTGGATCTGAATTAAATCCGAATCCGCAAACGTCATCCCTAAGATCGTCAGCATTTCGCCGCCGTGTGTCACCACGGTCAGTGTCCCGGACCAGTCGTGCCCGTCCGCCATTCCGCGGTAGCGGTATTCCAGCGCAGGTTGCCCGCCCACCACCGCCTTCCGCTGCGAAATCAACCGGTAATTGTCGTACACGTCGTGGAGCCGCTTCTCCACCGCCTGTGCGGCGCTTTCCAGCGAAGCCTTCGACGTCTCGTGGCCCACCACGAGCAGCGTCGACTCATTGTCCGTCCCCATCGCTACGATCGCATTTGGCAGAGCCTGCCCCGCTCCCGCAATCAGTTGCCAGCTCGGCGCCTTGTACATTCGAAATCCGAATTCGTGATTCGTGTAGAGATTGCCCTGAATCTCCTCGCTCGGCCCGGGCTTGGGCGGGGGAGCCGTCGTCGGAGTCGGCAGGAGGCTGGCCTTGGGAGCGGCAGTGCCTGTCAGTGCCGGCGCGTTCGCGGCGCTCACCGCCTTGGCCGTGGCCGGAATCTCCGGCCGCGCATTTGCATTTGCCGCAATCGTCGCGGTTTTTTCCTTTTTCGTTGTCAGGTTTTCAGCTTCTGCCGCGGGCTTTTGCGCGCTCGTGGCGCTCGATTTTGCCGCCGGTTCTGCCTTGGCCGCTTCTGTCGACGCGGGTGTCTCCGGAATGATCGATGCGATTTTGTCTTTCTCCACCAGCACATATCCAAAGTCGGTCTTCACTTTGAACATGTTGTCTTCGTACGCGACGATCACTCCATACAGCTTCTTCCCGTCTTTCAGTCGGATCTCATCGGCCCATGCGGCCGCGCAAACAAACGTTACGCTGGCCAGCAGCGCCAGCCCGCGCAGCACTACGCGATGACCGGGGACAGTCATGACGCAAGTATGCGGCCCGGCTTCCCCCGCCGCAACACTTGGCGCGGCCTTGGTGCTCGGCCCGCCACCTCTGGCGCACCCACCGCTGCTTGTGGCCGCTAGCCCTCGGCGAATCTACGAGATCGCCGCCGATATGGCCGCCGCCGCAATCGGACCGCTCTGTACCCAATCACTCGCCTCGCGTCCGCGCGCCAGGTTCCAAAGTCGCATCCCAATCGCGGCGCCAAACGTCGCCACAAACACTGGCTTCGGAATCCGTTGTAGTTCTCCAATGGTCGCCAATCCGCCTTGTTTCAACGCCGCAACCTGCTTCCGACCGATCCCTCGCAGTCTTTCGATCGGCAACGGCGCCAGAAATGCCCGCTCTTCTCCGCGCGCCACGATCCGTAGCCCGCACGGCCGATGCTCCCGCGCCGCTAACGCCGCTACCAACCGCGACATTCCCGCGCCCACGGACACACTCAGCCCCGTCTGCCCCAGAATCTCCGTCTGTATCCGCCGCAGCTTGGCCTCAAACGCGCGAAAGGGAAGCGCCGCGCCCGAAAACTCCAGGTAATAACTCCCGCTGGCCGTCATCTCAACATCGCGGCAATACGTCTCCAGAATCTGCCGCACGCGTGTCGCATACTCTGCATAGAGCGCAATATCGCCCCGAACCACAACGGCATTCGGGCAAGCCTTTCGCGCCTCGCGTATCGTCATTCCCGTGACAACGCCACGGCCGGCTGTCTCGGTGCTTGCCGACGCCACCACCCCTCCCCCCTCCACCAGTAACCCCCTCCCCCTCAGCCGCGGATTCTCCGCCTGCTCCACCGCCGCGTAGAACGACTCCACGTGTACGTGAACCACTGTGGGGGCCTTGGGCTCACGCGGTCCGGCCACAACCGTCCAGACTTTGCCGAGCCACGCTCGCGCCGACTCTCGCGTTGGAATGGGAAGCCGGCCTTCGCGCACACGCGCATCCAGCGCTTCCGGCATCATGGGATTGGGGCAAACGCTTTCGACACATGCGTTCATGGTTGCTCCTGGCAGGGAAGCGGCTTTTCCGCTATTTTTACGGGTGGCAACGGCCCCTAGGACGTGCGGGTCCAAGACCGAAGCCACCCGTTCCCGTTTTCCTCTACCTGGGGCGCACTATAGGCGAATAAAAGGCGAAAGTCAAGCCCCATTCATCGCCCAGGTAATCCCGCAACGTCCGTCCCGGGGCTCTGGCTGTGCCGCACGAACGCCTCTGCGTACTTCGCCCCGCACTCCACCCCGCGAAAGCGGCTCATCGCGTCATGCTGCGGATAAAACGATGTCTCCGGCGATTGGCTCGCGTGCGCCGAACACGCCGCGTGTTTGCGGCTCTCCACTTGTCCAATATCGACGTAGTGCGTTGGGTGATAGACCTGCGTCTGCTCGCCCAGATCCACCTCGTAATAATACAAATCGAACTTCCTGCCACCCTCGAGCCACGCATCGTAGGTCAGCAACGACGCCGCCCGGTGATCCCGGTGACTGTCAATCGGCCACTGCGTGAACACCACGTCCGCCTTCTCCGCTTCCAGAATCTTCCGGAAGCTTTCATATCGCGCATTGTTGATTTCTGCGCTCCCGTCAATCTGGCCCGCGAACACCGGCCGCGCTTTCAGAATCGCGCACGCTTTTTCGGCTTCCGCCGTACGGATCGCCGCAGCCTCCGCCACTGTCTTGCCCTCGATGCCAACTTCTCCGCGCGTCAGGTACACGATCACCACTTCGTGCCCCAGATCGCTGTATAGCGCTATGGTTCCGCCGCATCCCGACTCCGGATCGTCGGGGTGGCCGCCCGTCACCACGATCTTCAGTTTCTTTTTTGCTGCGGCTCCGTGCCCGCCCTCCAACACCAATCCCGGCAGCGTGGCTCCCGCGCTTCCCACCAACAACGCAGACGTGCCCAACAGCTCTCTTCTCGTGATTTTTCCCATGATGTTTTCGCACCCGGCAGGATTTTCCCGGTTTCCACGAGGAGCATTCTAGCGCACCGGTCACACTCGTACGTTTGCGCTCCACCTTCGCACAAGCCCTGACCCATTCACTCCGAGCGCAGCGCTTGCATCACATCCACGCGTGTCGCTCTCGCACGATGCGCGTGTAGAGGCCCGCTAGTGCCCCCGCTGCGGCGACACCCGCCTGTGGTCACAGACAAGCAAACTTGCCCCATGCTACGGTCCCCGGCATGAATAAACCAATCGCGATTCTCCTCAACTTGGTCGTCAGTGCCACGTTTGCCGCTGCTGCGGATATCCCGATGTTTCGCGGCAATCCAGAGCACACCGGCGTGGTTGCCGATTCGCCTATGCCAAAGGGTGGTGCATTCCTTAACGCCAAATGGCGTTTCCGGACCGATGGCAGGATTCGCTCATCCGCGGCGCTGGTGAATGGCGTTGTTTACTTCGGGAGTGACGACGCCTGTTTTTACGCGCTGAAAGCGGCGGATGGCACCTTGCTGTGGAAACTCAAAACCGGTGGAGCCATCGCCTCGTCGCCCGCTGTGGGCAAAGGCCTGGTTTATTTCATGAGTCGCGATGGCGTATTTCGCTCGGTCGAGACCGCTTCCGGCAGCGTGAAGTGGACCTTCGCCACCGGGCCGGAGTTGCCCTTTCAAGGCGGTTGGGACTGGTTTCTCTCTTCACCTGTCCTGTCGGAAGCAAGCGTAGTCTTCGGCGCGGGAGACGGATTTGTCTATGCCCTGGACCCGTCCTCCGGCAAGAAGCAATGGGCGTTCAAGACAGCCGGCCGGGTGCGCGCCACTCCGGCGATTGCGAATGGCATCGTCTACGCCGGCAGTATGGACGGCACGCTCTACGCTCTCGAGCTGAAATCCGGAGACCTGAAATGGAAGTTCAAGACGGAAGGGAATCAATACTTCCCCTTGGGGGAGATTCAGTCGTCTCCCGCGGTCGCCGACGGAGCCGTGTTCTTCGGGAGCCGCGATGGTTGCTTGTACGCCGTCGAAGCCGAAACCGGCAAGCTCCGGTGGCGCTACTCGAATCAAGGAAACTGGGTGATCTCGTCGCCCGCCGTCGCGGATGGCTTGGTGATCACCGGCAATTCCGATGGGGAATACATTCATGCCATCGACGCGCGCACCGGCAAGGAAAAGTGGCGGCAGGACACCCGGATTAACGTCTTTTCTTCCGCGATCGTGACCGGCGCCACCGTGGCCATTGGCGATTTTTACGGCAAGGTCTGGTTCCTCGATCTCAAGACCGGTGCGCCCAAATCAGTCTATTACTTCGAGGAGCGCATCAACGCCTCGCCGATCGTAAGCGATGGCGTGCTCTACATCGGTTGCGAAGACTACAACTTCTACGCTTTTCAGTGAGCCTCGCCTTCCTTCCATCTGCACGGCGACATGGCGAAGTTTCACCGCGAGATGCCCACCGAATAGAGGGCGAGTACCCTCTTCTCCGGTAACCGCTGCCGGCTCAGATGGTCGACGCAACACTTGCTTGGAGTTTATCCGCGGGAGTCTCGAATCCTAATGTTTTTCTGGGGCGTTGATTCAAACGCAGCGAGACCTGGTCGAGCTGCGCTTGAATGATGGGAGTTATGCCGCCATGGGCCAACAACAACTTATGAACAGAGTTATGTGGTCTGCCATGAACGCGCCCGATCTCATGCATGGACTGCCCGCACTTCCATCGGCGCCAAATGTCAGCCTTTTCCGCAAAAGAAAGTCTGGACCGTTTCCGTTGGATCATAAACACCACCTTTGAAGTTCCTAGATGGTGTTGTGTGTTGCGAGCCAACAGTCACCAGCCAAGATGTGAGCAACAGCACGACATCGAATCGAGGTGGCCGTCCTCTTTGTGACGGCCGTCACTAACCGATTACAGGATGCGGGCATAGGATTTGCCTCAAAAGGTGTGTGGGAAGGAGAACTTCCCATGTCAGATCAGGCCCCGTCCTTAGACTCCTTCATTGGGCGAGAGTTTTCCCATTACCGCATCGTCAAGAAGTTGGGTGGTGGCGGTATGGGTGTTGTTTACGAAGCCGAAGACACCCGCCTGCACCGCAACGTTGCGCTGAAATTCCTACCCGACAATCTGTCGAAAGACCCACATGCGCTTGCACGCTTTCAGAGAGAGGCGCAAGCGGCATCGGCGTTGAACCATCCCAACATCTGCACCATTTATGACGTTGGGGAGTCGGAGGGGATGGTATTCATCGTCATGGAGTTTCTCGACGGCATGACCCTCAAGCATCTCCTTCGTGGGAAACCTCTCGATCTCGAAAAGCTTGTCGATGTTTCCAGCGACATCGCTGCTGGACTCGAGGCCGCCCACTCTGAGGGCATCGTCCATCGCGACATCAAGCCTGCCAACCTCTTCGTGACCAAGTTTGGCCACACGAAAATCCTCGATTTCGGTCTCGCGAAAGTTCCGCCTCCAATAGATTTCCCACTTTCTGCTTCCGTTGACCAAGGTGAGACCATTTCCGTAGACGAGCAGTTCCTCACCAGTCCCGGCACCACCATCGGCACGGTCGCCTACATGTCTCCAGAACAAGTCCGCGGGAAGGAACTTGATGCTCGTACCGACCTCTTCTCCTTCGGCGTGGTCCTCTACGAAATGGCTACGGGTATGCTTCCTTTCCGGGGCGACACCTCCGGCGTCATCTTTCGCGAAATTCTCGATCGTGCTCCCGTTCCAGCTTCCCGCGTGAATCCTGAGGTCTCTCCCAAACTGGAGGAATTGATCCACAAGTGTCTCGAAAAGGACCGAGGAGTGCGCTGCCAATCTGCCTCGGAACTCCGCGCCGACCTCAAGCGCCTCAAGCGTGATACGGAGACCTCGAATAGCCAGCCAGTGCAAAGCATACGGGGTGTTGGCCCCCGTTTTTGGTTATGGGCTGCCAGCCCAGTAATCACACTCGCCGTAATCCTCGGCATCTTTTGGTGGCGCAGTCCCATGCCTCAGCCTCGCATTCTGGCAACGAAACAAATTACGAACGACAGCGTACAAAAATGGGGCTTGATGACGGATGGAAGCCGCATTTATTTCGTAGAGAGCCCGGGGCCGAGTTACCGCTTGGCACAGGTTTCCGTTGCGGGAGGAGAAGTGTCTGTCGTCAATTCGGGACCCTCGGTGAATTTACCGTCGTCCATCGCACCGGATGGTTCGGAACTTCTAGGTACCGAATCCAGCACGCAAATAAATAACCAAATTGAAGCCTATCCCCTGCCGACGGGTTCGCCTCGGAAAATCGCAGACTTGACCGGCCACGATCCTGCTTGGGCACCTGATGGACGATTGGTCTTCGGCAAAGGAAACGACATTTGGGTTGCAGAACACGACGGAACTTCTCCGCGGAAGCTGGTCACCACGGCGGACTCTCCAAGTGGATTCCAGTTTTCTCCCGACGGTATCTGTCTTCGCTTTGTCCTCGGCAACTCTACAACTTTCACCGCTTCTCTCTGGGAGGTGAGGCTAGACGGCACCGATCTCCACGAAATCCTGCCCGGATGGAACAAACCTCCGTCAGAGTGGGGCGGCAAATGGACACCCGACGGCAAGTATTTCATTTTTCTTAGTTCCCGGAACGATTCCAACAACGTCTGGGTACTCGCGGAGAAGGCCAGCTTCAGACGAACCGTATCGCACGTGCCTATACAGCTCACCACCGGCCCTCTTCAGTTTGTCGATGTTCTGCCATCCAAGAATGGCAAACAACTCTTCGTCATAGGCGCCCAGCCAAAAGGCGAACTCGTGAAGTTCGACGAGAGGATTAGTCAGTTCGTACCAGTCCTCGGTGGCATTTTCGCGGGCGACGTCGACTATTCTCGCGATGGTTCTTGGATCACCTACGTGCGCTATCCGGATTCGACGCTCTGGCGGAGTCGCGTCGATGGCCGCGAACGGCTGCAGTTGACCTACCCTACGATGGTGGCAGCCCTCGCGCATTGGTCACCCGATGGGCGGCAAATCGCTTTCTCGGGAGCTGCGTTGGGAAGACCTTGGGGTGTCTTTGTGATCTCCGCAGACGGAGGGACTCCCCAGCCAATTAACTCCTCCGAAGAATGGGAAACGGATCCAACGTGGTCCGCCGATGGGCAGACGATTGCGTTTAGCCACTATGCTCAGATCGAGGGGAACAAGCCCTACATAGGCATGTTTGATGTAAAGTCGCGGCAAATTACCCCCGTCCCGGGTTCGGAAGGAGTTTTTGGGCCCCGCTGGTCCCCCGACGGGAAATATATCGCCGCCTTGCTGAGAGACAATGTCACCTTGGTGCTTTACGACACGCAGGCCAAAACGTGGAGGAAACTCCTACAACGTCGAGAATTTAACGGTCAGGTTGGCTTCATCACCTGGTCCCATGACAGCACGGCGATCTATTTCGATACAAATATGACCGATCAGCCGGCGTTCTACCGGCTACACGTGCGCGACGGAAAACTCGACCGCATTGCGGACCTGAAATCCTTCCGCTTGTTTACCAACGTGGGTCCTTTCGGCTCCTGGACCGGCCTCGCCCCTGGAGACGCACCGCTCTTCGTTCGTGATATCAGCACCTCAGAAATCTACGCGTTTGAGGTCGATTTTCCATAGATCCCGCGCAGGAGTCCACCAGGAGCAATGATGGCGCCAATCACCAGACGGGAATTCGTACAAAGCGGGGCAGCCGCAGTGGCCTGGAACACAACCCGGCGAAATCTTTTCCCCGCGACGGATCGGGTCGATTCAGCTGAGCCTTTCGCTACCTATCAGCAACGCCGACGAAAGGAACTTTGGAGCTTGCTTGGCGATCTGCCATGGCAGGACAAGCTGGCAATGCCAAAGTTGCTGAGTTCTGAAAAGCACCAAGGCTACACCCTCGAACGCCTGGTTCTCGATCTGAATGGCATCGAACTTGTCCCTGCGCTGTTGTTGATCCCCGAAAAACGGCAGTCTCCTGCACCGGGTCTCCTTCACATCCATTGGCACGGTGGGATGTATGGTCTCGGAAAGGAACAACTTCTGTGCGGTGTTGATGTGCAGCCCGCCTATGCCCCGGTCTGCGCTGAAAAAGGCTTGGTGACGCTCGCCATTGATAGCTGGTGCTTTGGCGAGCGCAAACACGAAAGTGACGGAGAAAAAGGCGAACAAGATACGTTCAAGCTCATGCTGTGGAAAGGTCAGGTACTCTTCGGAATGATGATGTTCGACGAATTCCGCGCCCTTGAGTATCTTGCCAGTCGTCCAGAGGTCGATCCTCAACGTCTGGGCGTCCTCGGAATGTCGATGGGCGCAACCAAAGCCTGGTGGCTTGCGGCTCTCGATCCGCGTGTTCGCTTGTGCATTGACGTTTGCTGTCTTACTGATTACCAAGAACTGATAAACGCTCAGGCCCTAAACGAACATGGGATTTATTACTACGTGCCTTCTTTGCTGAAGCATTTCCAGACGGCAGAGATCAACGAATTGATCGTGCCCCGGCCTCGCCTCAGTGTGAATGGACGACACGACCCTCTAACCCCCGCTTCCGGCGTCGAGAAGGTTCGCAATAACCTACTTCCACTCTATCGGCAGTATGGAAAGGAATCCGATTGCGGGATTGAATTGTTCGATTCGGCCCACGTGGAGTTGCCGGAGATGCGGAAGCTTATTCTCGGATGGATGGACCGCTATCTCATCAACAATAAACCTGATGGGTTAGCCTGACGGGCGATTGCCTTCTTCGTTAGTCCAGTTCCTCCACGTGCCTGGTAAGTTTGAATGTATAGGTCAAAGGAAGAGCGCTTGGTGTAGAAAAGCTGAACTCAGCGGCACGCTGATTCAGAACACCAAGGAGGCTCCCCCATGGAACCTATGTATTACATCGGGCTCGATGTTCACAAGCGGAAGATCGGTTATTGCGTGAAGGACGTGAGCGGCCAGCTTCACTCGGAAGGATCACTTCCCGCGACTCGTTTCGACCTGGATTGCTGGATGAAAACGCTTCCCCAGCCGTGGAGCGCGGCGATGGAAGCGACCATGTTTACCGGCTGGGTCTACGCCCACCTCAAGCCACACGCGTTAACCAAAAGCGCCATTCCCCATCGAGTGCGCTACAATCTCAGCGCCATACGCCGATGCGCCTTCGAGCGGCACCATAGCGACTCACGCCCTCGAATCATTGGCACGATCGGGTGAACTCATGAACAGTCCTGGTTTTTTTGAGATCCAGGCCGATGACCCGGAAGCCGCGACCCGTTTCTACGCGGCTGTCTTCGGCTGGCAGTTTACGAAAGTCCCGGGCTTGCCGGTGGAATACTGGTTGATTCAAACGGAAAACATGCGCGGAGGGTTGCTCAAGCGGCCCGCTCCAACGCCACCGCCGCGAAGCGGCACGAACGCATACGTTTGCTCGATGGAAGTCGCGGATTTTGATGCCACCGCGGCGGCCATCCTGAAGAACGGAGGCCAAGTGGCCATGCCAAAATTTGCCGTGCCCGCCACCTGTTGGCAGGGATATTTTCTCGATCCTTACGGCAACACCTTTGGCGTCTTTCAAGTCGACCCGAACGCCAAATAGTACGGCGCTTCACGCCAAGGTTGACAGCATTCGCACGCGGGCGTAGCGTCCTTCCGTCTTGTCTCTGTCCCCCGCTTTCTCACTTCCGGGGTCCGGCTATGGTTATCGCGAAGTTCCGATCGCAACTCTCTATCTCATGGGTCCAGGCGTCCGCGCAAAACGCCGCGAACTGGCTACAGCGGGCCCATCGCGATTTTGCGAATGATTGCCGGTGGTTCGCGGCAGACTCGCGTCGCGTGCTGGTCCTCGCCCACGAATCACTCGCCCGGGTGGGATCGCAAATCTTCGCCGCATCAGCCCCTGCGACGGCGGAACTTCACCCGGCGCCGTGCGCCGTCGTCGCCTCGACGGGCAGCATCGCCTTCCAGACTCAAGGGATAGCGCAATCCCGCGCCACCAGTGAGCGCGATCTGCACAATTTGGTGGCGGGCTCCCCTGATCCGGTCGTAGTCACGGATGGTAACCGGCGTCTCGTTGCTGCCAACGCAAGCGCCTTGGAGCTGTTCGGGATCTCGGAATTGAACATGAGAAACTTCACCCTGGACGCCTTTGTCTCGAGTGCCGGGCCAGCGGCCCTCGACTGGGGCCATACGCGGTCGAAAGATCGAGAAGCAAAGCTCAGCCGGTGCAAGATTCGCAGGCTCGACGGTGGCGTGCTCCTCGCAGAATGTGAGTTTGTCGCTGGGATTGCCCCACGCCGGTACCTTTGCCGATTCCTCAATGTGGCTCCCTACAGAATCGCTCCGCCGAACTGCGCGAAACGCGACACCTCGCATCGACCTGGCTTCTCCAACTAATATCCTCGGGCGGCCCATCCTTGCGCCCCATGGGTTCTGGGAGTTTTCCCTTGCCTTTCTATTATTTTATGGTAAACTAATTAGTTAGATATGTTGCCGGCTGGACCGGTAACTGGGTCATCCGTCCGACCCGCCGCTCTTTGACAACTGAATCTCAGCGGGCTCCGATTCCCATTTTGGTATTTTGGCGTGTCTCTCGCCCCGCGCGTCCGCGCCCCGTACGGAACGTACCGTACGGGTTTTTCCCTCAATCCCTGTTGTTTCAGCGAGTTAGACCGTGTACTGCTGTACTGACGGGGGGGGAGGGGGGGTGCCACTTCTACTAACACCCCCTCGCACTTGGGCGCCGATTACACGCCTTGGAACAGTGTCCGGAACGCGTAGAACAGCAGACCCGACAGCATCATCGCCGCGGGTAGCGTTAGCACCCACGCCAACAGCAAATTCCGCACCGTGCCCATCTGCAGCCCGGACGAATTTGCCAGCATCGTCCCGGCGATGCCCGACGACAGCACGTGCGTCGTACTCACCGGCAAGCCCAGGCCGTCCGCCGCCCCGATGGTCGCCATCGCGGTGATTTCTGCTGCTGCGCCCTGTGCGTACGTCAGGTGGTTCTTGCCGATCTTCTCGCCAACGGTCACCACGATGCGCTTCCAGCCCACCATCGTGCCCAACCCCAGCGCCAGTGCCACGGCAACTTTCACCCACAGCGGAATGAACCGCGTGGCCTTGTCAATGTGTCCCTTGTAGTTCTTCAGAATCGCCGCGTCCGCTGCCGCAAACGCCGGTTTCCCCGATTTCTGGACCAGCCGCAGCGCTTCGCTCACCAGATACATGTCGTTGCGGAAGTTGCGCACCTGCGTACGCGGCACCGCCGACAGTTCCTTGAACTGCGCCATCTCCGTGCCGATATCGTTGATAAGCACGCGCAGCGCCAGCATCGTGTTCGGCTTGAATTGTTTGGTGCGGATATACTCCGTCACGTCGTCCCGCGGGTCTCCCACCACCGCCGCCGGTTCCACATACTTTCCGACGGTGTCCGCCGCTTGCCGCGACACGGCGATGAAATCTTGCGACTGTCTCGCGGTCACCGCGTGGTTGAGCGCATAGGTCGTCGGTACGGTCCCGATCAGAATCAGCATGATCAAGCCCATGCCCTTCTGTCCGTCGTTCGACCCGTGGAAGAAGCTCACGCCTGTGCACGTCGTTACCAACAAGGTGCGAATCCACCACGGCGGCGGCTGATCACCCTTCGGCGCTTCATACAGCGCCTTGTCCTTGATGATCGTTTTCACCAGACTGAGCAGCCCGAACGCCACCACGAATCCGAAGATCGGCGAGAGCAACAGCGACTTGCCGATGTTCGCAGCCTGCGCCCAATCGACGCCGCTGGTTCCGGTGCGGGCGCTCATCAACTGGTTCGCAATACCGACGCCAATGATGGACCCGATCAGCGTGTGCGAGCTCGATGCCGGCAAGCCCAGCCACCACGTTCCCAGGTTCCATAGGATTGCCGCGATCAACAGCGCGAACACCATTGCGAATCCGGCGCTGCTTCCCACCTGCAGAATCAATTCCACCGGCAGCAATGACACAATGCCAAACGCCACCGCCCCCGACGATGTCACCACGCCCAGGAAGTTCCAGAAACCCGACCACACTACCGCCACGTGCGGCTCCAGCGAATGCGTGTAGATCACCGTCGCCACCGCGTTCGCCGTGTCGTGGAATCCGTTTACAAACTCGAAGCCTAGGGCCACCAGCAGCGCGGTGCCCAGCAAGATGTACGGCCACGACGATCCCAACTCTATATTTCCCAGATCCCGCGCGATGCTCGTGCCAATAAAGATCAGCCCCGCAATCAAAACGCCGCCGAACACCAGCATCCCAATTCTTCCGGGGCTGCGGCTGAGCTTTTCTTGAATAGCAGTCGACGGCGGGGGCGCGGTTACAGTTGTAGCCATTGTCCAGGTCCTTTGGTGTAGTAAGGCCTCTATGGACGGGCAGAGCGTGAAGAAATGTCCGGCGAAGTTTGCACCTATTCCCAGAGGCGGGAGGTGCTCTTATACAGTGGAGATTGTTAATGTTCGATTACGCCAGTGTGAACGGCGTTTAGAATACCCGGCCCAATTGGAAGAACCATTTGTAATGTCCGGTGTCGCCGGCGGCCCCACCGATGAAAATCGGCCCAAACGCCGTATTGGCAATCAAGCCGAAGGCGCCGTCGGCCGACAGTTTGGGCGCCCCGAGCGGATCGCCGTACATTTTCCCTATTTCGCCGAAGCCCGTTACGTACACGGCTTTTCCGACGAACGGAGGGAGGGTGGCGATCTGCCGAAGATAGCCAAAGCGGCCCAGGAAGTACTGATTCCCGAATAGCTCATTCAGGCCATACGCGCTTAACTTGCTTACGCCGCCCAAGAAAAATGCCGGGACCCCGAACGACTGGTAACCGAGAGTCGAGCCACCTTCCCCGATGATAAATGCCGAGTCGCGGCCGTGGAAAATAGGCTGAAAATACTGCAGTGTGAGATCCAGCGTCGGGAAGTTATATCCCGAGTTTACGAACTGGTTGTAGTACCGGAAATTGGCTTGCGCGTAATAACCGCTCGTCGGAATGATCGGGTCGTTGGTGTGATCAAGTACGTATCGCGCACGCGCGGCACTCACCGGCCCGCTGAATGAGCCAAATTCCGGTGTTCCTAATCGCAGTGTGCCGCTCTCGTATCCGTATTGATAGCCCACCCGCACTTCGCTGAACCGGCTGATGGCGTATCCAATGTCGCCCCCACCGTAAGCCGAATCCAAGCGGTAAATCGCCTTCGGATCCTCATAACTGTAGATCGAAAAGGTGGTTTGACTGGCGTTGATGAACGGATCAAAGAACCACTTTCCCAGAGGCTTAAACGGCCGGTATAGATCGGAAGCAATTCCATACGTCTCGCCGAATTGGAAATCGGTTCGCCATTCCGAGCGGAACCCTGCGATGTCCATCACCGTCAGGCGGCCGCCAAAGGTGAAAGTGACATCGTCCGGCTGGGTGCCGTCTACCTGAAACGCCGGCTGCAGTGTCGGAGGCGCATACGTCTTCTCGTGAATCCGGATCAGCAGTCCTTCTCGCCCATCCTGATCTGTGATCAGGTCATAAGTCACGCTGTCGTATCGGCCGACGCCTGTCAGCCGCGTGAGGAACTGTTCCAGTTCGGGCTGATCGATGGGTTTACCTGCGAGCGGCGCAAGGAATTTCTGGACGTTTTCGGTCGCTTCGCCTTCCACACCCACGACTTTCACGAACTGCGGTGTGCCAATCTTCGTCAGCACGCGCGAGTGTTTCTCCGCCAGGTAAGCAGCCCAAGCCGCTTCGTCGAGCGCATAGGGTCTCAGAATGGAGGCCTTCTCTTCCGCAGCGGCGTAGCCGATCTTGACCAATTCGTCGGACTTTTCGTAATCCATCGTGGTGTACTTTTCCACGTTGGCTTTCACAATGATGTCGGCGCCGGCCATGCCCCGCAGTTCGGTCTCGGCGATCACTAATTCCACGGAGCGGCCGAGAACACTGAAGGCAGATTGGATTTCCTTAGCGCTGGTAGCCGAGATCTGGAGATGAATGGCGATGACCACGTCCGCACCCATCTTGCGGACCTCGTCGGTTGGCAAATTGTCTACCAAGCCGCCATCAACAAAGATCTGGTTGTCGTGCCGCACGGGCGCAAATACACCGGGAATCGACATTGTGGCGCGCATGGCATCAGACAAGGAACCGTTGTGGAACACGTAGGGCTTGCCGGAAACCAATTCCGTAGATACGCAGCGGAAAGGAATAGGTAGATCGTCGAACGTCTTGATGCGGGAATATGGCAGCGTTTCCCGGTCGATCAGAAGATTCACCTGATGTCCGGTGTTGAGCCCCGGAGGCAGGGCCGGTCCATGCTTCAGACCGATGACGATGGAATTCGGAATCTGTCTCGCGTCCTCCTTGCGGCGGAACGAAAGATCCTGATACGGAGTTTGTCCGCCAAGCAGCAAAGGCCAGTCTGCTGTCTTCACTATTTCATGGATATCGTCAGCCGACTTGCCGGTCGCGTAGAGACCTCCGACTAACCCTCCCATGCTGGTTCCCGCGAGGTAATCGATCGGAATGTGATTATCCTCAAACCACTTCAACACGCCGATATGTGCTTCACCGAGCGCCCCGCCGCCTTCGAGCGCGACACCTACCATAGGACGTCTCATTGCTGGCGACTTGCTGTCGCCCGTTGTCTGCGTCTGTGTCGATGGCTCGGAGGACCCCGGCGGGGCCTGGGCAACGCAGACGTGCGGGGCGACCCAGCATAAAAACAGAAATGCGAGGGTTCGGGCAGACATTGGTTGAGTTCCTTTGAGGATTCGGGGAGCGACCCGAAGAGTCCCTCCAAGTGTCGCTCACCCGCAGAAAACTGACAAGGGATTCAAGGGAAGACGTCGAAACCAGTCAGACATTTGCTTCGTCTTCAGGATGGCGTTGCCGGTGTGCCAGACCCACGCCGGCGAGCACGAGCGCCCCTCCCGCGATCTGCGGCAAGGTCAGGGCTTCGCCGAGCAGCACCGCAGCCATCAGTGCGGTCAGCGGCCCCTGCGAAAGCAGGCTGATAGAAGTGATTGTCGCCGGCAGATGTCCCAGCGCATACGTGAGCGCAAGGTATCCGCCCAACTGCGACACCAGGCCCAATCCGAGCACTGCCCAAAGTGTTCGGCCATGCGGCACGTGCAATGAGATGCCAAGCAGGATGTTGATGATGAGCAGGGCCGATGTGCTTGAAATCATGGCGAGCCGTAAGAACGTCAGCGTTCCCGTGGTCGTTCGTATCTTCTCTGTCACCAGAAGGTACACCGCAAAACAGGCGGCGGCTCCTAAAGACATCACATCACCAATTCCGAACTGCCTGTGCCTGCTCAGGTCTGACCATAGAATCACGAGGCTGCCGCTTACCGCCAATAACAAGCCAAACCAAAAGGAAGCTTGCGGTTTCCGCCGAAAAACCAGCCAGGACAAAAGGCCAACCACAATCGGACTGTTGTTGCCGAGTAGCGTTGCATTGGCGGCGGTGGTCTTCAGGATCGATGTGTTGTACAGCGCCAAGTCCAGCGCAAAGAATAACCCTCCGACGGCAATGATCCCCATCGTTCGCATATCCACGCGGGAACGCCCACGGTCGAAGAAATGAGTCGGCAGCAGGACTGCCGCCGGTACCAGCATTCGATAAAATGCTGAAGCCGGACCGGGAATATCTGTCCAACGGACGAAAATGGCGGACCACGAAATACACAGGATGCCCAATCCCAACGCCAGATAGGCTGGGAGAGCGCGGTTGGCCTCGCTCACCGCGCTGGGAATCTGAGCATCTGCACCAGCTTCCAATTGGGTCTCTCGCATAGCGGACAGTGGAGCAGTATCCCACAGGCTGGCTGCGGGTACAGGTGCCGAATTGGCCGCTTTTCACGTCAGCCGGATTGTGACAACCAATGCATGGGAGTAGGTTCTAGGGGAAGTAGGGCAACGCGTGGACACACTAAAGCAGTCAACTTCGCAGGGCCAACCGAAGCGTGTCAGCGCTTGGGTCTGGGCCTTCCGTTGTCTCCGTTGGTCGACCTACCTGGCGACGTTGATCACTTTGATCTTGATCCTCCACAAGACATCTCCCCCTCCCGTCCAAGTCTCACCGCAAGCCGCAACCCGAGCCGAGGAAAAAGTTTCACAGGTCGCAGAGTCCGCCTCTCGGGGAGAAGCTGCGACACTGCGGCTTGATGAATCAGAACTGAATTCGTATCTTGCCAGTCACCTTGGCTCCGCACCTGTCGTCGGGCCGTCTTCGCAATCTGCTCCCGCGGCGACAGATACCGAAGCCGCTGAGAACCCCGCGGTGTTTCCTTCTGGCGGCGACGTCGAGCAGATGCGCTCCAATGTGAAGGACGTGAAAGTGCAAATGGAAGGCGACATTGTCAAGGCATATGTCGTGTTCGATCTTCATGGCAAGGACATGACGCTCGAATTAGCGGGTAAACTCGGCGCGAGCGATGGCTACCTGAAGTTCGAACCGGTGAGCGGAAAGATTGGATCGCTGCCTATCCCACAGTCAGCCCTCGAGAGTGCGGTCCGTCAACTCATGGAATCGCCAGAGAATCGCGAAAAACTGAAACTGCCCTCCGACGTTTCGGACCTGCATATCGAGAACGGACAGTTGGTCACCACCTATCACTAGCCTCGGGCTGGTCATCCCCGAGGGGAATCGCCGCCTTCCTGGTAGGCGCGTTCCACACAAGATCAGATTGATTGCGATGGGCCGCGCACTCCGCCCGGTCGCGGTATACTTCCAGATTTGAATTCCTGCGAGGAAGACGCATGGACCGAAAGAAAGATGATCGTCAATTGGGAATGGATCGGCAGATCACACGGCGCGACTTTTTGAACGGCGTCGCCATCGGAACCGGAGCAGCGTTGGTCGCGGGCCCGCTCGGCGCTAAGAAGTTGCTGGCCGCGGGTATTCTAGATGATCAGGAGGTCCAGAATTCCGTTGGGTACTATCCGCCCGCAAAGCTAGGGATGCGCGGTAACCACGACGGCAGCTTTGCCATGGCGCATCGCATGCGAGATGAGTTGGACACGTCAGCTCTCGGCGCGCCCAACGCCACCGGGGAAAACTACGATCTCGTTGTCGTTGGAAGCGGCATCAGTGGACTTGCCGCCGCGCATCGATTCCGTCAGAAATTCGGCAAGAACGCGAAGATCCTGATCCTCGACAATCACGACGATTTTGGCGGCCACGCCAAACGCAACGAATTTCAGGCGGGCGGCCGTATGGTTCTCAGTTATGGCGGCACGCAATCCATCGAGAGCCCAGGAAGCTACAGCGCTGAAGCGAAAGCTCTTCTGAAAGAACTGGGGATCGATACGCAGAAGTTCTACAAAGCCTACGACCGTAAATTCTATTCAAAGATGGGTACGGCCGTCTTTTTCAACAAAGAGACCTTTGGGGAGGACCGGCTCGCCACTGGCATGAACACCACTCCTTGGCCTGAGTTCCTGGCCAAGGCTCCTCTCTCCGATGAGGTCCGCAAGGACATCGTGCGGGTGTACACGGAGAAGAAGGACTACCTGAAGGGCATGTCTCAGAAGGAGAAGATCGACACTCTCAAGAAAACGAGCTACGCCGATTTCCTCACAAAATACTGCGGTGTGACCCCTCAGGCCTTGCCGTTTTTTCAGACCTTCACCCATGACTTGTACTGCGTGGGAATCGAAGCGGTTCCCGCGTATGCATGTTATGAGTCGGGCGACGACTACGGATCTTTCGTCTATGCCGGTTTTGATGGATTAAGCCTGCCCCAGCACGAGAAGGAAGAACCCTATATTTTCCATTTTCCCGATGGAAATGCGTCGATCGCCCGGCTCTTGGTGCGTTCCATGATTCCTGTGGCCGTGCCGGGTACGAACATGGAAGACGTAGTGACCACAAAGGTCGACTACAGTCAACTGGACCGTGCCGCCAACCCAGTTCGACTCCGTCTGAACAGCACCGTCATCAACGTCAAGCATTCCGGTTCGCGAGAGAACGCGGAAGAAGTAAGCATCACGTATTCGCAGGGTGGCCAACTCTACGGCGTAGCAGGGAAGTACTGCGTGCTGGCGTGTTACAACGTGATGATTCCCTATATCTGCCCCGAACTCCCAACGGAACAGAAGGAGGCACTTTCCTATCTTGTGAAAGCGCCGCTGGTCTATACGCACGTTGCGATCACGAACTGGACCTCATTCTCGCAGCTCGGCATCCATCAGATCGTTTCTCCTGGAAGCTATCACACGCTCACGGCTCTCGACTTTCCCGTGAGTCTTGGGAAATACGAATTTCCGCGGAATGCAACCGACCCTGCTGTGCTCTTCATGCTGCGCACTCCTTGCCAACCAGGGTTGCCGGTGCGAGATCAGAACCGTGCTGGGCGAGCTGAACTTATGGAGACGCCTTTGTCTAAATTCGAACGAGAAATCCGCGATCAACTGGCGCGCATGTTGGGAGGCACCGGCTTTGATCCGGCTCGCGATGTTGCCGGAATCACTGTGAACCGTTGGGCTCATGGTTACGCGTATACGCCATTCGGTCTGGACACGCCGGATTGGAAGGAAGGCGAAGAGCCTTGGGTCAAAGGGCGTAAGCCACTCGGCCACATTACCATCGCAAATTCTGATGCGGGTGCGAGCGCGTATACCGATACGGCGATCGATCAGGCGTATCGCGCTATCGGCGAGTTGCCGATCTAGGAATCACCGCTACACGATGTTTTTTGCACAAAAGGTCACGTTCCGTTCAGGAATCTGCCGGGAGGAATTTGTTTCCTTTGTCGGAGTCTGCTCTAAGCTACCTCTATCCGCCCAATTCTATCGGTCTGTGAGGATTTACGGATGAAGGGTCTCCTGTCAGCACTCAGCGTGCTCCTGCTCACCGCCGCGTTTGCGCTGGCGCATCAATCCGGTACTTCCGAGGATGAAGCCGGGCGTGTCCTGGCGCTCGAAAAAGCCTGGAACCACGCTCTCGAGGAGAAAAACACCAAAGCTTTGGATATGCTGCTGGCTAACAGCATGGTTTCGGTCGACATCGACGGCAGTATCCAATCGAAAAGCGAATTTCTGGCGAGCATCAAGGCGCCGGATTATCAACCATCTCAAGCCGTTACCGAACAGACCAGCATCCAGGTCTATCACGACGCTGCCGTGGTAGTTGGAGTCTTCCGCATCAAGGGAACCGACAAAGGGAAACCCTACGTCCGGCGTGAGCGATTTGTGGACACCTGGATTAAGATGAATGGAAGCTGGCAGTGTGTGGCAACAACCAGCGCGTTGATCACCGCAAAAACAGACCAGTGAAGCAGGGAAGTGACTGGAGAGACTACCAGTCCGAATATTTCGTCCCGTCTAGAGCCGCGGCCTGAGAGGTAGAGTGAACGTCAAAGACGTTGTCGCCACCCCAGCTTGAGGAATCCGGATCATCTTGAACGGAGCGCAGGCCCCATTCTGCCTTACCGGTCATCGGGTCAACGGGAATCCGGCGTAGAAAGCGCACTTTGCGGTTGCCGGCGAGGGTCACGCCTTTGACCAACGTCTCGAGATCCGGCGGATAACCATTGCTGCCCACCTCGGTCTGGAAAGCAAGCGCGTCGGCCATATCTTTGTACCGGTCGATTGCATTCCGCATTTCTCGCAGATCTCGCCGCAATTCGGCTTCGCGGCTGCGCACGATGGTAATCCGCACCAGGGGCAAGGCTGCGGACGCCAGGATCAGTAACAAAGCGGAGGCAATAATCAGTTCGAGCAGTGTGAGACCGGCTTGGCGGGAACAATTACGCCGAAGGCGGCGACGGGATGGAAGGACCACTTTCATGGTTACCCAATCTGGACGCACCGGGCGCGAAAAGAGGGAACTGGTTCCGGGGCCTGGACTCGAACCAGGATTCTAGGCTCCAAAGGCCCATGTGCTACCAATTGCACCACCCCGGAATACCCGGACAACCTTTCTAGTTTACTTGAACGTTTGCTCCTCGCAAAACGCCGCCCACGCCCAGACGTAAACGCGGTCCAGGGAACGCTTCTGCACCTGCTGGTTGATTCTGCTAGAATTGAAAGGTTCCGCACTGCTCCGGAGAGGTGGCCGAGTGGTTTAAGGCGCACGCTTGGAAAGCGTGTGTAGGTTAACCCCTACCGTGGGTTCGAATCCCACCCTCTCCGCCACTCCTTTTATTTTCTCGTACTTACAACGCGTGGTGTCTATCATGGTGTCTGCTTGAGGCCGATTCTCCCCGAATTCCGGCCTACACCGAGGCAGAAAACCATGTCCAAACGCGGCAACGGCTACGGACCTGAAAAATCGCGTGAACATCCTCAAAAAGGTGAAAGTCGGAAAAACCTGGAACCTCTATCCCGCCGTCGTCGAGTCAAACGCGGATAATAGCATCCGGTGACAGGCGGAGAGACCGCCTTCCAATCGACTCACTGTTCTTGACGCGTATTTAGCATGAGAGTAGGGTCTGCTCGAGAATGTGCAGAGGTTCTTCTCATGAACAGCAAGGCGTTGCTCCAAAGGGTTGGAATTCTCTTCGCATTGGCTCTGATTGGTGGCTATCGGTCAGTGAATGCCCAACGCCAAATACAAGCTGGGTATGGCTATAACGGAAATTGCATGATAGCTGACGGGTGTTTCCCATACCTCGGCATTCCATGTACTGACCAGATATGTTACGGGTGCACGGGCGCACAAGACCATATTAGTTGCGCGTACGGAGGATGCCTCAACGGAATGGCAACACACCGTGGCTCGTGCCCTTAGTAGGGGGTGAATATGTCAAGAATGAGGTTCATTGTCGCCGCAACGTTTTTGGTAGGAATTACTGCATTCGGCTATCTTGCTGGGAAAAAGGGTTTCAGAAACGTTAGGGCAGCGAGTGAACTCAACGTCAAGCCGTTTGTTATGCAATACGCCGATTATACGGTCACAGACAACAGGCAGACGGTTACCGCGCGCTATACAAAGGGGCGCAAGAGCGACGGTTCGTTCTATGCTCTTGGCACCATGTACAGCCCCAACGGAGAAGTCCTCAGTGAGTTTCGCAGAGTAGACGACCTGACAAACGGCACCACTGTATTCATCGTTGATCTCGTTCACGCAAAGAGTACTGGGGGTATCGACAAGCGGAACTGGGCGCACCAAAAGGAATCCTTACTCCACCCTCCTGAGAATTGCGTCTGGACTGGGGATGCGGTCGACGGCCAGGAAGTAATGTTCGGGTACACAGCGATTCGAGTTGTTCAGCACGACGGGGCCCAGAGTGTAGAGCGTCATATTGATTGGCGCCTGCCTGAATTCTCATGCGAAACAGTACAGTCTCAAATCCAAAAACGCGACAATCCATCCCAACCATGGAGAACAACGTTAGGGTCTCAGCTCACTAGTTTCGCTGAAATTCAACCGGACGATAAGCAATTTACATATTGGAACGAGTATAGCGAGATGAAACCATCCGACATAAAACGAGCGGTCTCCCGTTTAAAGGGTCTGACACCAGATTCTTGCGAACAGTGCTTTAAGGACGAGGAATCGGATGCTGCCTACGCTGCGTATCATGCGCGTTGACGATTCGGGATAAAGTCTACGCGCATTTGTCGTGCACGCGGCCCCATAGTAATTCACTCACCGTGTTGATTCAGCTTTGAGAGGTAGCCAAGCGCTTGCCGCTCTAGTTGCGGACCTCGCCGCCCCAACTGCGCTTCAGCCATAAGCCGTCCAGATACACATAGGGATGGTTCCCCTCGACCGGCCGGTTGCGCCAGCTCTCGATCTGCGCGTAGATCTTCTGGTTCAGCTCGCTCACCGTGCTCGGGCTGATCCGCGTGCCCCACAGGGCTTCGGTTGATGTCTTCAACTCGTCGCACGCTCACGCCAGCAAGACACATCTCGACCAACGCTTTTTCCACCGAACTTTCCCGCCGCCGGTAACGCTCAATAATCGCCGTCTCGAACCGCTGTGTGCGCAGCTTCGGCACTTTCAGCGTGACTTCGCCAACTTTAGTGTGCAACTGCCGTTGGTAGGAACCCGCTCGCTCCTTTCGTACTCGCTCTGCAGCAGGTCGTTGACTCTTTCATCGCCGGGCTAGAGCATCGCTGGATTCGGACTCTTTGCGACCAGCAGGACCGTGAAGAGCTAGAAATGGGTAAGCCGTTGAGTTGAGACTCTCTCGGACGAGCACGCCTGCGCAGGTGAAGAGACGCTTCACCCAAATCTACGTAAGGCCGGCTATTCAACAAAGTGACCATGGACAATGCATGCGTGCCCTGTCGAAAGATGTACTTGTCCAGATTAAGAAATCCAACTTGCCCGAGGAAATTGGATTCTCGTTTGCGGCTCCGTCTATCAACGGCATTCGAAGTTGTTGGCATCCTCGGTGTCGCCTTGACCCTTATAGTGAGCGTGTTTCGGGTAAGGGCACAATGGACGGCTCCGACCTGGAAAGGCCTTGCCGGTCGCGATCACCGAGGTGGGCGCCTTGCCTTTCTCCACCCAGTTGACCATGGCCCCGAGGAAATCAAACTCATCAAGGCCCGGGCCACCCCCGCAGTGACCCATTCCCGGCACAAAATAAAATTGGCTCCATTTCGACACGGCGTCCAGCCCGCCATTGGCAGCAGCCATGTCCTTGTAATAGTCAAACGTATCGAGCGGCGAAAACCATGGATCGCTGTCGCCATGGTAGAAAATCAATTTCCCTCCGTGTGCAGAGAAAGTTGTCAGGTTGGTGGACATCGAATCCACGAGCGGCTGAAAATCCGCGAAAGCTTCCTTCTCAACATCGATGTCCATCGCAGTGGTGGCCGGCCCGAAAATCCCTGGGCCTGGCGACAGAATACCGCGGATAGGGGAGTCCGCAACGACCCCTGTGTCATATAGGAATCCCGGATAGATCTGGATTCCGCCGGCGGTCTTTGGGCCGCCGATGGCTTTCTTGATCGCGGCGACTTTCTCCGGTGCGAGGCAGGAGTCAGTCTTTCCTTCCTTACAAATCAGGACCGCAGGATCGAAGTCGCAGGACAGTGGATCGGAGATCATGCCATCGGCGGCTCCGTCCTTGGCGTCACACTGTTTCAGGAGAGAATCGAGCATCAGTTTGCGGTCCGCGTCTGTAATGGCCTGCGTGATGATCGGCTTCCCGTCAGCATCTTTCGGCGCAATCTGGTTGAATGCCACGGGAATCCATTTCCCGATGGCCAGGTTGGAGAGGCCAGTCCGCATGGCGGGATCGCCGGAGATGATGCCGTCGAACGTGCCCGGATAGCGTTGCGAGAGAATCATGCCTTCACGGCCGCCGGTGGAACAGCCGGCGAAATATGAATACGCTGCGGGTTTGCCGTAATACTGTGCGATGAGCTGTTTGGCCAGCGCTGCGACTTGGGCGTTGGCAAGATAAGCAAAATCCAGATAGGCCTGCTGATCTTTCATGAAATCGAAATCGAATGGTCCCCTGTGGCTTGTGTGGCCGGTGTCTGTGCTGACTACGGCGAATCCGCGCACCAGACCCGGTGTGTTGCCGGCAGCGGTTAGTGCGAGCGGGGGGAGCACAACGCCGTTGCCGCCACCGCCGCCTTGCATCAGGAAGTCGTCATTCCACATGTCAGGCAAGGCCAGCGCGAAATTGATTCCAAACTGTTCGCCGCCCACTCCGGTCCGGCGGTGTATCACGCCGTCGACGCGGCAGTAGGCTGGAAGGGGTGCGCTATGACCGGGGCCATAGGGATTCGGTTCGGTGGTACCGGCGGCAACCGGCGCCGCTTTGGTGATTTCAACACTGGGACTCTTGAAGTTCAGCAGTCTGGCGCATGAATTCATCTCTTGTGCGCCCGCAGACGAAGCCACGGTGAATGCCGAGCACACGACCAACCCAACAGATTTCAAACGCATGTCGATGTCGCCTCGCTTTCTATGCGATGGTCTCTGAATATTTGCCTCTTCGCAAAAAAATCCTCACCCTGCTATAGACCAGCACCATACTGACGGGACGAACTACTGCACTGGAAAAGAATAGATGCTGATGCTGAAGGGCGGAAGAGATATGGCATCCGGGACGGACGTCAGTCCCAGTTCCTTCACTTCCACTTCGGGCATTTGTCCTACGATGTTCACGGCGGTGAGCTTATCTGGCGCCATTCGCCAGAGATGACCCTGCCTGCCAAGCTTCGCGCCATTAATTGTGAGCTTCAACTGCTGCTCGGAGCCCGAAGGATTCAGCGCCGCGAACGTGAGCGTTTTGCAGTCCTCACTGAGAGCCGCGCTGACATCGAGCGGATAAGTGTCGCTGCCGGGATTGACCGCAGGCTGGTCGCCGCCCGCCGGGTAAATCGGCTTGGGCTGAGGAGAATTTCCAGACACCTCCACCGGAATGCTGCCGAAATGCTCACGATACATTTTGAAGAGAAGCCCAGTGGGACTGAGTACAGCGCGGGTGCGGTCCTCGTTGACCATCGCCGTTGCGAACGTGAATGCGCCCATCTGGAAAAGATCGGAGTGGCGGAACATTTCATGGAATGCCCATGCATAGGCGGGAGCAGTTTTGTAGGAGCCCGGAGGCGAGTCGCGGTCCATGTAGGCCCATTCGTCGATGGCGATCGGCACTTGTTTGGCCTTGAGCGCCGGAATCAGCTTTAGATATTCCTGATAATGCTCGTATTTCACGCGGACCTGTGTAGCCGGCGCACGCTCCCATTCGATAAGTGATTGCGGACCGATATTGACCTTCTTCTGCAGCTTCAGATCGGTGTGCATATTGCTCGAAGAGTAGAAATGCTCGCTGAGCATGTCGATGTAGTCTAAACAATGCGCAAGCATGTGACCGCTCCAGTCCGCTGTGGACAGATAGTCCGGAACAAACTTGCCCCCGATGCGTTTGGACTGGTTCGCTCCGGTCATCACGTCGGGCATGGCACCGCCGGCGACTAGAATGATGGAGGGGTCTACCTTGCGCATGGCCTTAGCGAACATGACATGCTTGAGTTCGAATTGCTCGATGGCCATGGCCCCCATCTGGTAATCACCCCATGGCTCGTTGCCTATGCCCCAGAACCTTACGTTGTGAGGTTCGGGATGGCCGTTGGCAGCGCGCCATTTGCCCATGGGAGTCGTGACCGCACCGTTCGCATATTCCACCAACTCTCGCGCCGACCATTCGTCACCGAAGCCAGCGTTGACCGTAATGTAAGGCTCCACATCGAGCAGTCGGCACAGCGTTAGAAACTCATCCGTTCCAACATCGTTCGGCTGTACGGCATGCCATACCGGATCGTAGATAGGAGGACGCAGGTCGACATCGCCCACGCCATAGCGCCACTCATACGCGGATACGAAATTACCGCCGGGGAACCGATAGACGCCGGAGTGGAGCTGCTTCAGAGCATCAATCACTTCCTTGCGAAAGCCTTCAATGTTGTCGGCCGGCATCAGCGAGACGGCACCCACGTGAAACGCGTCTGCGCCTGTGCCCGTGATTTCGATCCGCGCATCGTCGCTGTCACCTTTGGCCACAAATCGCAACGGAAACTTACGGTATTCGGGATCGAGCGCGGAAATCGTGATCGTTTGCCGGTCACCCGCTTCCTTGCCCCAGATCAGCGCTACCTCAATCGCCGCTGTTGGGCCACCCGCCAGAACAACCCGACCCGTGTAAGCTCTCCCGCTGCGCACAGCCAGTCCGGACTGTCCGAATCCATGCGGTTCACTTTTTTCGAGCTTCACTACCGGTGAGTGGTTGCCGGTGTACGGCTTGTCGCTGTCCATGGTCACGAACTGGTCCCCACCGATGGGGATCCAATGTCGGGGCGGGGGGCGTCGGAACCCAGGCTGTCCGGCCGGCTCGGCCGGTGGGTGTGAAGTGACGGGAAAATAGAACTTGCGATCATCGATCATCTCTGCCCAGGTCCCGTTGTTCACAATTCCCCCGATGTGTTCCAGAAACTGCCCATAGATGTACTTCGAGATGGGAGCCCCAGTCTTGGATGCATTAATGGTCGCGTTAACGGGGCGGTTTTGCGCCCAAGCAAGCGTCGAAACAAAAGACACCATCAGGAGCAGAATGGGTTGGGTGACAAGAAATTTCCAGAAATTCAGGTCACAGTGACGGCCTACGATTTCTTTTTTACGGCGAACTGTTATCTGGCTCACGTTGAATGCTCCGGTCGCCCACAAGTCATGTTTCGCAATTTCAGCCTCTCGTTAACGTTAACGCTTGTCGCCATAGTACACGCACCGCATCCCCAAGGTTAAGAGCAGTTCATTGACTTGTGGAATATGAACTTCGTACGATGACTGTAGTCGCCGGCGAGAGCATCCCTCCACTTCCAACCGGCGTGTCGGGTGCGAGACAATGCACAACTTTTTCCAACGCAATCAAATTCGACCATTCCTCGGAACAACAAATGAGAGGGTGCTGCTTCGGTTGTCAATATTCCTGATGCTGCCCTTGGCCCCATGTGCTTACGCCGACAAAGCAGATCAGGCAAACAGATTCGTCTTCGAGCGCGACAATCGAACCATCGTGATGGAGCCCTTCGGGCCCAACATCGTTCGCGTGACCCTGAGTTCCGAAAAACCCGCGGCGTTTGCCGCGCCGGGCTATGGAATCGTCGGCACACCATCCATGGCCGGTTGGACGCACGAGCAGGACGCTGCGGGCTACGACGTGATTCGCTCGGCGCGTATGGTGATCCGTATCGCTCCCAAGAATCAGCCATCACCGCAAGCTATGCCGCTTGACGAGCTGAATCAGTCCCTGCGGAAGCGCTACTTCTATGGCGACTGGGGTCGTGGGACGTATAACGACGCCATCTCTGTATCGAGTGCAGCCGGCAAACCACTGTTGACGATGTGGCGGTGGTCCATGGTTCCGAACGCGTCAGACATACCGTCCGGCAACTCTGCGCAGCGATCGGAACCTGATGCTGGGTACCGTATCTCCGCCACCTTCGATTCGCCAGCCGGTGAGCATTACTACGGTCTTGGGCAACAACAACAGGGCTTCCTCGATTTGCGCGACCACCAAATCAAATGTTGGCATGATTACGGAGCTATCGGCGGAGAGAACGTTTGCGTTCCGTTCCTTGTCTCCAGCCGTGGCTACGGGGTCATCTGGGATAACCCATCGAGGACCACGATTGATCTGGGTTTCAATCAACAGAATGTCTGGTCATCGGAAATCGGCGAGCGCGTTTCGTTCTTCGTGATCGCGGGCGATAAAACCGACGAAATCTATCAAGGCTACCGGCATCTCACCGGTGTCACACACATGCTGCCTCGGGCAGTCTACGGCTACATCCAAAGCAAAGCGATCTATCCGACGCAGGAGCAAGTGCTGGAAATCGCCAAGGGATACCGTGATCGCAACCTTCCTCTTGACGTTCTCGTCGTCGATTTCCTCAACATGACCAAGCAGGGCGAGCTAGACCTCGATCCGGGACGCTGGCCCGATCCGGCAGCGTTGAACCGTCAACTGCATTCCATGGGCATCAACACCCTGTTGAGTGTATGGCCTCACTTTTCCGCGGGTACGCAGTTCTACGACATGCTGCGTCAGAAAGGCTGGCTCATTCACACGGCGGACGGAACTCCCGATACAGGCTGGACGACGAAGGAGGTCGGCCCCAATCTCGACACCACGAATCCCGAAGCGGCCAAGTGGTGGTGGGAAGCCATTCGAGACCGCTATGTGAAGCCCTACGGTTTCGATTATCTCTGGCTCGACGAAACGGAACCAGACATTGATCCGGCAAAGGACTTTTTCTCGGTTGGCTCAGGCTCGCGCTTTTACAACGTGTACCCACTCTTTCACACGGCCTCGGTTTATGAGGGTTTCCGCCGAGACTTCGGCGACAGCCGCCGCGTGATGATTCTGGCACGCGCCGCTTATCTTGGCGCGCAACGCAACGGCACGGTGTTTTGGTCCAGTGACGTTTATTCGACATGGGACATGCTCAAGCGCTCGATTCCCGCCGGTCTCAACTTCACCGCCAGCGGCATGGCTTATTGGGACACGGATATCGCGGGCTTCTTCTCGCCGAATCTTTCCTCGAACTACCACGCCGTACATCCTCTACTAATTGATCCGTCGGATGTCCGTGACAACGTAGACAGATATGAAGACTATCCGGAGCTGTTCGTTCGCTGGTTTGAATGGGCCACCTTTCAGCCGGTGATGCGGGCTCACGGAGAACGAAAACACAACGAAGTCTGGTCTTACGGCCAACAGGCCGAACCCATCCTCGAGAAGTATCTGCGGTTGCGGTACGAACTTCTGCCCTACACGTACTCGCTGGGATATGGAACCTATCAGACTGGCGCCCCCTTCGTGCGTGCTCTCTTCATGGATTTTCCGGATGACCCGAACGTCGCCGATATTTCGGACGAATACATGTTCGGCCCTGCTTTTCTCGTAGCGCCAGTCACTGAGCAGGGCGCAACAAGCCGAAAGGTTTATCTACCTGCCGGTTCGGATTGGTACAACTACTGGACGAACGAACGAGTCAAAGGGGGGCAGGTCACTACTGCCGCTGCACCAATCGACACGATTCCGCTGTTTGTTCGAGCTGGTTCCATCGTTCCTCTCGGTGTCGCGGTTCTGAACGCGCAGCAACCGCAACCCATTGCCTCTGTGCGCGTCTATCCGGGTGCGGACGCAGATTTCGTGCTGTTTTCAGATGACGGCACCACGTATTCGTACGAGAAGGGCGGTGGCTCGGTTACCCAGCTTCATTGGGATGATGCGACGGGTCGCTTGACCCGTGAACGCGCGACATGGAACGGTTCTCCAGTGACGGTTGTTGGCGTCACACATCGATAAGCTGCGAACTCACACAGATGAAAGCGCGCTTTCTTGGCTTTGACGTCCCCTCTTTGTTTAGCGAAGTTCGCGAATTCGCGAACGATTGGCGATCACGCGAAACCTAGCCTGAATCTTTTCAATGCGTTAGATGTGGTCCTCGCAATGCCCTGGAATTGGACAAGGAGGATCAAATGACACAATCAGGATCAGCAGTTCGACCCGCACGAGAGATATCCGTTCAAAAAGATGAACCCGTGGATCTCGTCGCACGCATGAACAATATTTATGACCGTATTGCGAAACGTGCTTTCGAGATTTTCGATGGCGACGGGCGGCCCTTTGGCCGCGATCTCGCGCACTGGTTTCAGGCCGAGGTGGAATTCCTCCATCCTGTTCATATCGAGCTTTCGGAATCGGCGGAGGCCTTGCACTTGCACGCGGAAGTGCCGGGGTTCAAGGCAGAGGAGCTGAAAGTCAATGTGGAGCCGCGGCGCGTGACCATTACCGGAGCACGCGAAAAGAAGGAAGAGTCCAAGACCAAGAAAGTCATCTACTCGGAGAGTTGTTCGGACCAGATTCTTCGCGTCATCGAGCTTCCGGCGGCGGTGGATACCGAGAAAACGAAGGCTGCGCTGAAGGATGGAGTGCTCGAGCTGGACATGCCGAAAGCTGCTCCCGCGAGGACAGTGAAGGTCGAAGACAAGGCATAGTAACGCCAAGCCCGTCATTGAGTGTGACGCTGGCTTTCAGCAAGGGTTGAGATGATGTGCCAGAGATTGCCTATCCACATACACCCCCAAGACGTCGAGAAAGAGGCAAGGGACCTGCTTAGTTCGTCACGACGGCGCGACACTATCGCGGCTGGAGAACACCAAGCGCTAGACCCGATAGCCGGAACGCTCGTACCTAGACTCGATGACAAATCAAGGGAGCAGCTGCACGTTCGTCAATGAGCAAAAGCGTTCCCCGCAAACTGACCACAGCAGAACCCAGGATTGAACAATGGATTGAAAGGCGAAAGGAACTCAGGAAAAGGAGAAATACGATGGAAGGCGATTTGGTTGTGCAACGAAGTGTTCAGGATCAACTCAATTGGGAACCCGGTGTCTTCAATTCCTCGAAGATTGGGGTAGCCGTCAAGGACGGCGTGGTGACACTTACCGGCACCGTGAACAGTCATTTTGAGAAGTGGGCTGCCGAGCGCGCCGTACAGCGGGTAGTTGGCGTGAAAGCTTTGGCGGTCGATCTGGAAGTGCAGCCGTTTGGCTCGTTCAAGCCAACAGATACGGAGATCGCACAAGCAATCGAACATGCGTTGTACTGGGATGTTTCGGTGCCAAGTGACCGAGTCAAAGTGGTTGTGGATAACGGGTGGGTGACTCTGGAAGGGAACGTCGACTGGCAATATCAGAGAGTGAATGCCGAGGATGATGTGCGCAAGCTTACCGGGGTGCGAGGGGTTTCTAACAGAATTGTTCTGAAGCCGTCGGCGGACCCCACGGAAGTCAAATCCCTGATCGAAGCGGCCTTGAAACGCAATGCCCTTTTGGATGCACAAGACATTAAGGTACGCACTGACGGCTCAAAAGTGATTCTTACGGGAACTGTACGTTCCTGGATCGAGCGAGGGGAAGCAGCAGACGCTGCCTGGGCAGCACCGGGTGTCACAAACGTGGACAATCTGATCACGCTCAGCTACGGCGAAGCGGCCAAGGCGGCGCCGTGACCGTTCGACAACATAGGTTTTTTGAAGGCCCGGTTATACACGCAAAAGCACGGAGGAGTGTCCATCGATGTCTGGCAGAAATGTGAACGAAGACGCAGTGTTCTACCTCGTCGGGAGTGGCATCGCATCGCTGGCAGCCGCAGCGTTTCTTATTCGTGACGCCGATGTTCGAGGTCGAAACATCGTGATTCTCGAGGAGTCCTCCAGAGTAGGAGGTAGCCTTGACGGCGCCGGAACTCCTCAAGCCGGTTACAGCATGCGTGGCGGCCGAATGCTGGAGAGCAAATATCTCTGCACCTTTGACCTCTTTTCCTCAGTCCCAACGCTGGACGAGAGCAAGACAGTCACGCAGGAGATATTCGACTTCAACCAGACAATCAAAACCTCTTCCAAGTCTCGACTGTATCGCGATGGACAGAGATTCGATGCACCGAAGTTTGGTCTGAGTGAAAGACATATCTTGAGTATCGAGCGGCTCTTGCTTGAGCCGGAAGACATGCTCGGACAAAGCAGCATTTCGGACCAATTTGACCCGAGGTTCTTCGAGACGGATTTCTGGTTCATGTGGTGCACAACGTTTGCGTTTCAACCATGGCACAGCGCGGTAGAGTTGAAGCGGTACTTGGCGCGCTTTAGCCACATGATTTCGGGATTCAACACTCTCACCGGGATCATGCGAACGGTCTATAACCAGTACGACTCTATGGTGCGTCCGCTGTGCAAATGGCTGGAGCAGCGGGGCGTCAAGTTCGCGCTCAACACTCGAGTTGCGGATCTCGCTTTGAGCAATACCGGTCAGGATTATGCGGTTTCAACCATCACTTGTGAACACGACGGTCGGACAGAAGAGATCAAAGTAAGTGAGAAGGATTTTGTGTTAGTCACTCTGGGATCGATGACCGAGGCGTCCAGTCTTGGCGGAATGAACTCGGCCCCAGTCTTGAAAGGCAAATCCGACGGCGGTTCTTGGGCTCTATGGGAGAGGATCGCCGCCGGCAGGTCTCACTTCGGCAGTCCAGCCACGTTCGCTGACCACATTGACGAATCGAAATGGTCGTCCTTCACCACAACTCTTCATGCCCCGACCTTCTTTAGACTCGTTCGGGACCTCACAGGCAATGTCCCTGGTGAGGGAGGTCTCATTACCTTTCCGGAATCCGGGTGGCTGATGTCGATTGTCTTACCGCATCAACCGCATTTCATGGATCAACCGCCTGGTGTTCAGGTCTTTTGGGGTTACGGCCTGGCCGTGGACAAAGCGGGTGACTTTGTGAACAAGCCGATGTCTGCTTGCACGGGCTGGGACATCATGCTGGAAATCATCGGCCACCTGGGGATCGAAGCACATGCGGGGAAGATCCTAGAATCTTGCATTTGCATTCCGTGCATGATGCCTTTCATTACCAGTCAGTTTCTGCCCCGGGCTAAGGGTGATCGTCCCGAGGTTTTGCCGGACCATTCAGTGAATCTCGCGTTCATTGGGCAATTCTGCGAACTTCCCGACGATGTGGTGTTTACAGTGGAGTACTCGATCCGTTCGGCGCAAACGGCAGTGTACTCGTTGCTTGGACTCAATCGGACACCGCCGCCCGTGTATAAAGGGCAACACGATCCACGTGTCTCGCTCAAAGCGTTCCTGGCATTACATGGCGAAGACGCCCACGCCTAAAAAGCAATTAGTGAGACCATGAACTGCGCAAAAGCATAGACCGCGCGACAGCCAGCAGGCCGAATTCGAGGGAACTTCTTTGTTGAAAGAGGGCGGACATGATCAAGAAGCTGAAGAATGGTTACAAGGTAGTTTCGAGCAAGGGCAGGAATCTGGGAGGTCCGTATAAGACGCTCGAAGAGGCCAAGAAGCGCCTCCGCGAGGTCGAGTTCTTCAAGCATCACAAACATTAAAACTCACTTTCGAATGCCGCGCTACGGCCGGCCGCTGCAAGAAGCTGCGTGTGCTTCTGGTTCCCACATGATCACTCTCTTCTCATTGATGCTCGCGCCTTCGGTATGGAAATGGATCCACCGCTTAGGTGTGCCGGGCCTGATCCTCCTCGGCATTGTCGACAACACACCTTTCGTCTCTGCCCCGCCTGGGAGTATGGACATATTTGTCATCCTGCTCTCAGCACACCGGTACGAATGGTGGGCCTACTACGCCTTAATGGCTACAGCCGGGGAAATTCTGGGTGGCTATCTAACTTACCGCTTGGCAGAAAAAGGCGGACAAGTGACTCTGGAAAAAAAGATCGGCAAACAGCGCGCGACGAAAATCTACAAATATTTCGAGAAGCGCGGGTTCCTTGCCGTGTTCGTGGGCTCACTTTTGCCCCCGCCCTTCCCCTTCACCTCAGTGCTGATGGCCGCTGGGATTATGCAGTACCCTCGCCAAGATTTCTTGCCTGCACTGACGGCTGGACGCGGGATACGGTTCTTTCTGGTGGCGTTCGTGGGCCGAAGCTACGGCCGCCAGATGATCGCTTTTTTCTCAAGGCACTACCATTCGGCAATGGTTGCTTTGATCGTTCTGGCGGTGGCGAGTGGAATCGGCGCCCTCGTTTATTTCAAATGGTATCGGCCCAAAGTAACTTCCAGAAGCTGTGATTGATTGGTTTCGTTTTTGGAACGGCGGCGCCGTCGCTTCCTGTGAAGCCGACCTCCACCTCCATTCAATCGGCCCGCAAGCTTCCGCTTGCAATTTCGTCATTTCCAGTT
>Ga0335071_10000725_pt1 | contig 35776 bp, 34 predicted proteins | sample Lox_Sample_15_FD_206724 | JGI IMG/M metagenome (GOLD analysis project Ga0335071, IMG submission 206724) | Soil microbial communities from Loxahatchee National Wildlife Refuge, Florida, United States - Lox_Sample_1.5 | ecosystem: Environmental > Terrestrial > Soil > Wetlands | place: USA...
GGCAAACGGATCGAAATAGATATTGTCTAGCTTCTTCAGGATGGTGGGGGAGGCAGGACTCGAACCTGCGAAGCCATGAGGCGGCTGATTTACAGTCAGCTCCCTTTGCCACTCGGGACACTCCCCCGCTCGATGACAGTGCCATCCGGCCGCTTGATGAGCCGGCGACGGACCTGCCATGGGCGTGAAGGCCGCGACCTCCGCAAAACGGAAAGGTGTGCGGCCGGGCGCGTTTATGGGCGAAGGGGCGGGGCAAAGTCAACCAAGAGAGGCGCCAAATCGGGGCCTTCCGGGGTGAAAAATTGCCAGAATCCGGAACCCGTGACACAAGCTCAGGGATGACCGATCGCAAGCAGAAACGGCCGTTCCGGAGGGGTGGCGGCCGGCCCTTCGACAAAGCCGGCCCGCACGGCCCAAAGCTCGCCTGGCACGACCGCGCCAAGGCCGCCGACGGCCCGGCGATCCTCTATGGCTGGCACACGGTGACGCTCGCGCTGCAAAACCGCGAGCGCAAAATCCGCAAGCTGCTGCTCACCGAGAACGCGGTCCGGCGCCTCGCCGAGGAGAACATTCCAGTCCGCATCACGCCCGACATCGTCCGCCCGGCCGAGATCGACCGTCTGCTCGGTCCCGACGCCGTGCATCAGGGGCTTTATGCCGAGGCCGATCCCCTGCCCGCACCGGACATCGAGACGCTCGCGGCCGACGGCATCGTGCTGGTGCTCGACCAGATCACCGATCCGCACAATGTCGGCGCGATCCTGCGCTCGGCCGCAGCGTTCGCGGTGAAGGCCATCGTCACGACCGCGCGCCACAGTCCCGAGGCGACCGGCGTGCTGGCCAAATCCGCCTCCGGTGCGCTGGAGCTGGTGCCGCTGGTGACGGTGCAGAATCTCGCCCGGGCGCTGACGCGGCTCAATGAGCGCGGCTTTCTCACCGTCGGCCTCGACAGCGAGGGAGCCGAGGATCTCAGCCGGATCGCCCTCCGTGCGCCGCTCGCGCTGGTGCTGGGCGCCGAAGGCAAGGGTCTTCGGCAGCTGACGCGCCAGACCTGCAGCCATCTCGCGCGGCTCGATATGCCCGGCGCGATCAAGAGCCTCAACGTTTCCAATGCCGCGGTGCTCGCGCTCTATGTCGGCGCGAGCCGGCTCGGGCTGATGGGCTGAGTACGGACGGCAAAACGCCCGCTCGCGGAGCCTGCGAACGGGCGCTGACAGGATCGGCCGTGCGCGATCAGTAATAGCGGCGCAGCACGCGGTGGCCGTAATAATAGGGCATGTAGCCGTAGCGCGGGCTGCGATGAAACGGCGTCATGCCGTAGTGATAGCCGTGCCAGCGATAGGAATGATAGGGGTGATGGTGCCAGCGATAGCCGTACACCGCCGGGCCGGCGACGCCGGCACCCTGGTAATAATGCGTGGTCGCAGTGGCGTAACGGCCGCCCTGATAGCCGTAATAGGGCTGCGTATGATCGGCGTCCCAGCCGGAGACCGCGCTCTCCTGATAGGTCGGCACCGGCGCATACGCGCCCGGACCGGTATAGGTCGGGCCCTGGTTCGCATAGTAATACTGGGTCGTGGGCTCGGCGAGATGCTCGAACGCCCATCCGGTGTTGCAACTCCCGCAACCGCTGTAAGCCGGCGCATAGGTGTAGGTCGGCGTATAGGTGTAGGCCGGCGCATAGGTCTGCGCGCACGGCGTACCACAGGGCGAACACGTGCCATAGCCGCAGGCCAGGGCCGGCACGGCACTGATCGTGACTGCGGCTAACGCCGCGAGCGCGCTCGAAATGGACTGACGCATGACTTTACTCTCCTGTTGATCGCTTTTGTGTTGGTTAGTTGGGCGGTTTGGGAATTGGCTTCCGGCTTGATCCGCGGTTTCTTGGCCTGTCCCCTTGCAGATTGATCTCCGGCGCAACCACGATCGGTGGCGGATTTTGTGGAACGTCGGTCTGCGGCAGCAGCGGCGCCGACTGCGCCGACCATGACCGGTAATAGCTCTCGGCGGCGTTCGGCAGCTTGCGGTCCGCCGGAGGCTCGATTTCCAGTCGTCCATAGGCGGGCTTCAGGCCGAGGCTCGGATAGTAATGGCCGACCTGCGGCTCGGGCGCGATCGGACGCGCCCCATAGATCGTCTTGGGGGTCTGCCAGCCCTTGCCGAGACCGAAATCGCCTTCGATGACCGCATAGGAAACATCGAGGCCGTTGATGATGATGGGGACACCGGGCCGGCCGGGAATGACGCGATCAAAACCCTCGCCAAAACCGGCGGTGGTCGTCCCGATCAGAAAAGCCAGTGCCGCGATATGGCGCATTGCGTGCATGTTTCCCAAAACTCCTCCACAACCTAGCAGACGCCGCGCAACCATGGGTTAAGAACGCGGATTAACTTGCCGGTAAGCCTAACGCGCGGGCGATGAAATAGTGTTAACCGGAGACGGCCGTACAAAAGTTAACGGGCCTGGCTTGATCAGACCCTCACGGTGAGGAGCACACGAAGCGTGCGTCTTCGGGCGATGCTTCGCATCGCTCGGAGAAGCATGAGGCCCGGACTGCGCCGTTCCGGGGCCACTCATCCTTCGGGACGCGCGCAAGAGCGCGCTCAAGATGAGGGGAGAGTGCCGTCTTCCCGGGCACAGGGGTGAGAGGCCTCACGCCGGACGCGCGCCGCGCTCATCGCTCTTTCAGGTCGAGCGCATCGCGCACGAACGCCAGGAGGTCATTGCCTCGGAACGGTTTCAGGATGACCGGGCGATTGGCGATGCGCTTTTCGCCGCCCTGGCTGAGGATCGGGTCGGGCGAATAGCCGGTCATGAACACGATCGGAAGTTTTGGATAGGTGATGGATACGCGCGCGGCGAGCTCTGGACCGCCGAGCCGCGGCATCACGACGTCGCTGAGCACCAGATCGATCTCGCTTGCGCGGCGCTGGAGCAGGCGAAGCGCCTCCTCGCCGTTGGTCGCCATCACAATCGAATAGCCGCCCCGCTGCAGCGCCGCCGCCGCGGCGTGAATCGCGGAGCGATCGTCCTCCACCACCAGGATGGTTTCGCGTCCCTTCGAATGCGCTACGTCCGCGGGGCGCGCGGTGACTTCCGGCGTCAGGTGACTGCGCGGCAGCAGCACCGTGAATGTCGTCCCGCGGCCCAGCTCGCTGCGCACCGCGATGTGTCCGCCGGCCTGGGTGACGATGCCGTAACAGGTCGCAAGGCCGAGCCCGGTGCCGTTGCCGCGTCCCTTGGTGGTGTAGAAAGGCTCGAAGATGCGATCGAGATCCTCCGGCTTGATCCCGCTGCCGGTGTCGGCGAACGCCAGTTCCACATGCTCGCCGGCCGGCACGCCGTGATCGAGGTGATCGATGCTGACGTTCCTGACCTCGATACCGAAGCGTCCTCCCTCCGGCATGGCATCGCGCGCGTTCACCGCGAGATTCATGACGACCTGCTCGAGCTGTCCCCGGTCCACGAAAACCGGCCAGACATCCTCCGCGACCACGGTCACGATCTCGATGTTGGCGGGCAACACCCTGCGCAGCAGCGAATGGATGTTCGGCACGGCCTCGCCGAGGTCGACGACGGCCGGCTGCATCGGTTGCCGGCGGGAGAAGGCCAGCAGCTGCCGCGTCAGCACCTGGGCACGCTCGATGGTGCGGATGATTTCCTCGACCTCCTGCAGGCGCGGATCGGCGGGGCCGCATTCGTCGCGCAGCATCTCGACATAGACGAGAATGACGAGCAGCAGGTTGTTGAAGTCGTGCGCGACGCCGCCAGCCAGCAGCCCCACCGCCTCCATCTTCTGCGCCTGCCGGAGTTGCAACCGCTCGGTGATGTCGTGGACCGTCACCATCACGATCACGGCCTGGCGCGCGCGGATCGGATTAAGCTCGATCTCGACCGGGAATTTCGAGCCATCCTTGCGCTGCCCGACGAGGTCGAGGCCGATCCCCATCGGTCGCTCGATGGGATTGGCGTAGAAATTCGCCCGATGCTTGACATGGGCGTCGCGCAAATCGGTGGGGATCAGGATTTCGACGGGCTGGCCGAGCAGCTCGGCGCGGCTGTAGCCGAACAGGCGCTCGATCGAGGCATTCACCAGGTTGATCTTGCCGGTGCCGTCGATGACCAGCACGCCGCCCGGGGAGGACTCGATCGCAAACTGGAACGCCGGCTCGGAAAACCGCTGCTCCGAGAGTTCGCGCGCGACCTTGGCGGCGCCGATGATCTCGCCATCAGGCGCGCGCAGCGGCGAGGCGCTCAGCGAGATCTCGATCAGATGGCCATCTCTGGCGTTGCGGACCGTCTCGAAATGCCGGATGCGTCCGCCCCTGGCGATCGTCGCGCTGATCTCCAGCACCTCGCCGCGGCGCTCGACGGGCACGATGATGTCGATGGATTGCCCGATGGCTTCGCGTGCGGAATAGCCGAACAGGATCTCGGCGGCCCGGTTCCAGCTGGTGATCCTGCCTTCGAGCGTCTCGGTGATGATGGCGTCCTCGGCCGACTCCACCACGGCGGCCAGCAGGCGATCGCGCTCCCACTCATCTCTTTCCATCGGCTGCACCGGGATCCGTGTCTAGTGCCCACCTTCCGAAGTCCGCGCACCATCGCCGCAACATCTTTCTCGCGGACCTCGGAAAGTCGGGGTACTGGCAAAACCCATGATTCCAGTACCGGCTCCGATCCGAAGTCCCCTGAACGGATCTCGCGCGCAAATCAGGTCGGCGGCACCAGCTCGTGACGCTTCACACCCTGACATGCTTCGTTGTTCAACACGCAAGGGAAATCTGCCGCACCGTAAAACTTTGGTTGCAATGCGCGCCGGCGCGGTAGTGGGCTGCCTTAGAGCTCCGGAAATTATTGTCCACAGCACCGCCCCACCCTGTGGATCGTACGGATTGTTGCCATAATAACTATGGTTTACGTTGAATTGATTCGGCTGGTTGCATTCCTCCAATATGCTCGCATTGCCTGTCAGAGTACCGAATCATCCGTATCTCGGTACCTGTGGAGTTGGCCAATTGCGTTGCGCTTTCCTTCTTCGCTCGGGGGCAGCGAATGCCAACCATCCTCGTCATCGACGACGATCACTCCATCCGTCACGCCATCCAGGCGTTGCTCAAGAAAAATGGTTATGAGGTCGTGCTTGCGCCCGACGGCGCAGCCGGGCTGAGACTGATCGGAAGCGCACGATTCGACGCCGTCATCATCGACATGTTCATGGATGGAATGGACGGGCTCGCGACCATTCGCGAACTGAAGAAGTGCGATCCAAAACTGCCTTTCGTCGCGATGAGCGGCTTTCCCTTCACCGATCCGAGGAACGGCGTGCCGGATTTCCTCGGCATGGCGGTGCGGCTCGGCGCCGTAGCCGCGTTGCAGAAACCCTGCCGGGTCTTTGAACTCCTGAACGCCGTGCAGAAATGCATCGCCGCCCGCGAGCCCGACACCGAGGGCGAGAACGACAACGAGGATCTCATACCGCTGACGGCGGAGTTCGAGCGACCGCGACGGACGTCCTGATCGGCACGGCGACCGCGGCGAATTGTTTTGGAGCCGATCCCGGCGATCAGGCGCCGTTGCCAAACACCTCCTCCAGCAGACGTCGCATCGATGCCCAGGAGCGACGGTCGGCCCGCGGGTCGTGCAGCGCGGCGCGCATGATCGATCCGTCGGCCGACGGATTGGTAAAACCGTGCAGCGCGTTGCCGAAAATCTCGATCTGCCAGTCGCGCACCTTCGCTGCACGCATCTCGTCGGCAAAGCCCAAAACCTGGTCGGGCGGCGCGAGCGGATCATCGGCGCCCGTGAGGACCAGCACGGCGGCCTTCATTTGCCCCTGCCCCGCCGGGCTTTTGGTGGTAAGCACGCCGTGGAAGCTGACCACTGCCTCGAGATCGGCGCCATCCCGCGCAAGCTCGAGCGCGACAGCGCCTCCGAAGCAGAAGCCGATTGCGGCCAGCCTGTCCGCATCGACCTCGGGACAGGCGGCCAGCACGGCGCACGCGGCGCGGGCGCGCTGGCGCAGCGCCGCCGGGTTGCCGCGGAGCGGACCGATCAGGGCGCCCGCCTCCTCCAGGTCACGGGCCTGCCGGCGCTCGCCGAACATGTCGGCGGCGAAGGCGACATAGCCGAGCCCTGCAAGGCGGCGCGCCCGCTCCATGGCAAATTCGCCGAGCCCAAGTCCTTCATGGAAGACCAGGACGCCCGGCCGGCGGCCGGTGCCGCCTGCCGCGATGGCGAGATAGCCGCTGAGCCTGGTGGGGCCGTCAAAATAGTCGATGTCACGCGTCTGCATGGGGAACCTGTTTCTCTCCGCGAGTTCGGCCGCTCCTGTGCTCAGGCCGCGACGCACGGGAAGGCGCGCCGCCGGGCCGGCGAGCAGACTGTAGCCCTTGCCGGACAAGTCTGGTATTTGACGGCCCGCCCCTGCCCCGGTCTGCTGACAATGGAGTACAGGTCACGGGGCGCATCGGTCTCGCTTCATCCTGATCTCAAGATCGCCGGCTTAGCTCAGCGGTAGAGCAGCAGTTTTGTAAACTGAAGGTCGGGGGTTCAATCCCCTCAGCCGGCACCAATGATCATCCCATGCCCGCTGGCAATGTTGCCGGCTCTGTCGCGTCCCGCAGGCTCCCGCCACCGAGTGAATCTCATCTCTCCGCGGCCAGGGCCGCTCTTGTAACAATTTTGTCACCCCCCGAACTAAACTCCGAGTTGTCCCCAGAACCAACAGGGGTATCGCTTGCTTCAACAAAGCCTCTTTGCTGAACTTCTGCGGGGTTGAGGTGGCGTCATGAAGTGGATCGAAGAGCGCGATGCGTTGATCGCGCAGTCGAAGGCGTTTGTCGAAGCGGTCACCCGCAGGTCGGCCGACCGCAACAGGTCAGCCGCAACATCGGTCCAGGCAGCTGCCGTTGCTCCAAGCAGCGCGCCGCCTTCTCCGGCAGCGTCGGTGACCAGGAGCAGCTTGCCACCTTCTCCTGCGGCGCCTGTGACCAGGACCAGCGCGCCACCTCCTCTCGTAGCACCGGTGACCAAGGCCGGCGAGACAATCAGCCCGTTGCCGACATTGGCTCCGCTGGAACGTAAGTTCGACCAGGTCAGCATGACCAGCGAGATCCGCTCGCGCATCGCGGCGTTTCGCGCGCATCAGGAGCGCTTCAATCGGGAGCGCCATGAATATTTCAACGCGACGCTGGCAAGGCTGCGCGCGGAGATCAACGAACTGCCCGAACCTGTCCGGCGACAGGCGGACAGCGCCCGCAATGGCCGGCGGGCCGACCTGATGCCCGATCCGTCCCGCATGCCGGCAGCGAGCGGACCGCCTCACCGTCGTCCGGAGGGGCGCACCTGAGCCTCCTCTACGGCCACGCGCCTTGCCGCGGCATGCGCAGCAGTCATCGAAGCCAGATCGAATTTTTGTTCAGAGATCAGCGCCTTCGCGTAGCGGCCTGCCACGGTCCTGGAGCCAGCCCAACCGCTTGGTTAGAGCCAGGCCAGCACCAGCGCCAGATTGGCCACGCAAGCCAGCAGCAGCCCGATGGTCAGCGGGAGCTGCATGCCGTGGCAGAAGGTATGAGAAGTGGTTCCCATGACGGGGACCATCCGGCGATTCTACGCGGGGAGTCCCGAAAATTCTTTTTTTCGGGATTTACCACTCGTTAACGACTCAAGGGCCGCCCGGTCGCCAAGCGAACTTGCGCTGGCGCCAGCGTCGCGTTGCACGCAAAACGCGACGTCGCGCGAGCTGCTGCCGGCGCATCGCAACATCAACCGATAAGAGCCAATGTGAACACGAAAGATGCGGCGGCTTAAGGCGTCGCCGCGGCCAGGGAAGCCTGTTCGGAAGGGAGCTCGACACAGACCTTCTTGCGATGCAGACCCCTAATCGCTCCGGTCACCTTGAGCACTTTGCCCTGGCCGCAGGAGAGATCCTGAACGAAGGCGACTTCGTAGGGCACCAGCACAAGAGGTTCGGATCTCAGCACAGTCTCGCCAAGGCAGGGCTGCGCAACCAGAGATAGAAGAATTACCGACGCCCAAATACGCATTGTTGTTTTTCCACCCAGCCCGGCAACGCATAATAGCCCATCGCTGAAGAAAGTTTCACGACTGCCGCAATTTTTTTTGCAGAGCAGCGCGGCGCTTTCCGCGGCGCACTGACCATTCTGAAAACTGGGGACTGGGTTGCGCGCGGCGCATTGCCGACGGCATGAGGACCTTCGGGCGGGCGCAGGGGCCCGTCCGGCTACTTGTTGACGACCGGACCACCCCAGCCGAAGCGATAGCTGACGCCGACCTTGACCGAGTGCTCGTCATCCTTGACCCGGGTCCCGACGATCGCGGGCGGACCTGCCGTGAAGGTGGTGTTGCCGAAATTGTAGTACTGGTACTCGGCCTTGGCCGACCAGTTCGGCGCAAACATGTATTCCAGGCCGGCGCCGACGGTGTAGCCGTCCTTGTTGTTGCCGGTGGTGGCAAAGGGCGCCGGCGCCCCGGCAACGCTCACCCCGATCGCATTGTTGTCGCGCCAGGCGAACCCGCCCTTGGCATAGATCAGGCCCGGTCCCCAGGTGTAGCCGATGCGTCCGGTCGCGGAGCCGAGCTGGTCGTTGCGGCCGGCGACCATGACGCCGCCTGGAAAGGTCACGCCGGTCGTGTTGCGGTTCAGCCAGCTGTACTGAGCCTCCAGGCCCATCACCCAGTTCGGTGCGAACTGATAGTCGAACCCGCCCTGGACGCCGCCCAGGAAGCGGCCGCCGCCCCCCTCCAGGCTGTTGTTGCCGGCGAAGGCCCCGCCGAGGTGGCCACCGATATAGAAGCCGGTCCAGTCATAGATCGCCTGTGGAGCGGTCATGGCCGGCGCCTTGGTGTATCTCGGCGTCATGTCGGCTGCCGCGGCCGGAGCCGCGACGGCAGCGCACATGGCCGCTCCCACCAGTAGCCTTCTCATGATGATCCCCATCGTCTCGCTACGCCCTTTAACAAACAACATGGGCCGCAATTAGTTACGTTTTGGATATAATTCGTGAGCCCCTTCCTGCAGGTACGAATTACGGCGACGTCCTGCAACTGTTGCAACGCAGCAACGTACGGTTCCGACCATCCTTCCGCCAGAAAAACGCCTGAACGCTCCCTTTGTTTCGTCGCGGCTGTGAAGGCAGCGGCTTGAAGCGCTCGCCGGAATGTGATCGCCGACGACCACGAGCGGAGTCTCCCGATTTTTGCAGACTTGGCATTGAGTCAAATCAATGGGCCATGGCGCCGAGAACCGCGGGGCGCCAGATTGAGGCCGGTCTACCGGGTCATTTTCTCGAGTTCGGGGAACGGCGCATAGGTGACGCCGGAGCACGCCTCCGCCCCCTTCTCGATGATGCGGTCGAGCCGGCCGTCGACATAGACGACGGCGCGCTCCGCGGCACCGTGATAGCTGCCGTCAAAATCCGGCGACGAATAGCGCAGGCAGCTGACATAACGAATCCTGCCGCCGACGGTGCGCTGCACCGGCTCGGCCATCGCGGCCTCGCGGACCCCTACCGGATTGTTGAGATAGGTGTGCATGAACGCCAGGATCTCGGGGCGATAATTGTTGGGATAGGGCTGGTCGGCGACGCCGCGGTCGCTGGTAAAGGACATGCCTCCAGAACTCTCACCGCCGGCACAAGCCGCAAGCGCGATCGGCAACAGCACGACCGCCAGATGACTTGCTGACCTCGACAAGGGCACCCCGCCTTCCAAAACCACCCGCGATTCTTGAGGCGCTTTCTAGACCGTCCGCCGGCAAAAGGGAATCGGCATGCGCGTCAACACTTCGGCCATAAGACCTGGCCCACGAGGACGGCCGGTCCGCATCATCGGAAAATGATGCAGGCCGGCCCACAGCTCGCGATCCGCATGACTCGATCCGTCATGGCCTGATCAACACGCGGTGATGCAAATTTGATCAGCCGCGCTTGCTCGACGGCTGAGCCTGCTTGAAGCTCACTTTCGCGCCGCTCTTGACCGGCGCCTTGGCCTGGATCTTCGCATGGCTCCTGGACTTGAAGGCCGCGACCTTGTGCTGCTTGTGATAGCGCAGATGGCTGATGTGCTTCTTGTGATGCTTGCGCATCTTGGCATTGGCATTCAGCGCCTTCGACTTGGTGTTGGTCGCCGCGCCGGTCTTCAGATCAGTCTTCGCGGCAGTCGTCGCATCGGCCTTGCTCTGCGTGGTCTGCGCGGGCGAAGTCGCCGTGCTCTTTGTAGCGGCCGCGAAAGCGGGCGCGGCAATGAGGGAGGTCGCGAGCAGCGCCGCGGAAATCGTTTTCAGCATGGTCATCTCCTGTTCGATAAGGGATCTTCAGCTGGCCGGAGTGCCCGGGCTGTTCGATCATGCTGTGGAGCCTATGGCCCGTGCACTGAACGCCCCCTGAAGTGACGGGCCAGACTCCGTTCATCTCCATGACAATCCCGTCATGTTTTGCGCTGCCTCACTGGTCACGTTATGGCCGGTATGTTGTGCCATTGTCGGCACACTATCTTCGCAAATCTACGCGAAAGGCTGGGAATGTTCGGCGCGCTTGAGGGTTCATGTCCCCAGGCATCCATTGCAAGATCGCCGAACGGAAACCAGGAGAAATGCATGAACAAAGTTGCGACCAGGGTCTTGACGCTGGCAATGTTCTCGATGGCGGTGACCGCCGCTCCGCTATTCACCAAGGCCTATGCGGCTGGCAGCGACACTCCCTCTCCGCCGGCATCGAGCTCCAAGGACAAGAAGAAGGGCGACAAGAGCTCCAGCATCGAGGATCAGAAATTCCTCGCGGGCTATCGTACCGCCTACACGACGATCTACGATCGTCATGACTATGCGAGTGCGATCGACCAGCTCAAGGCGCTCGGACAGGACGATCGCGCCGACGTCGCCAATTTGATCGGCTACTCCTATCGCAAGCTCGGCGACTACAAGCAGTCGCAGGTCTGGTATGAGCGCGCGCTGGCGGCCGATCCCGATCACGTGCGCACCTGGCAATATTACGGCCTCTGGGCGCTCGAGCAGGGCAACCGCGAACAGGCGCAGTATCACCTGAACCGCATCGCGATGCTGGTCGGCACCGAAGCTCCGGAATACCGCTCGCTCGCCGACGCGATGGCCAAGCCCCCCGGCACCGGCCTCGTGTACTAAGCCTCAAAGCGGCGCAAGCCCATTCCTCCAAAGCGGCGCAACCTCCAGGGGTTGCGCCGTTTTCCGTTTTGTCGAACCATGAGGCCGGGAAGCTGACGTCCGGACCTCATCCTTCGAGACGCGCAAGAACCCGCTCCTCAGGGTAAGGGGGCGACCACGAGGGTCGCCCCTACCATCGGGCACCGGTAGGGGACCCTCGTGGTCGCCCGATGCCTCGTCACTTCATCAGCGCCTCGGCCTCGCTGCGGAGCGCCTTTCGCGAGGCATCGCGGGCATAAAACATGTGACCGCCCGGGAAGACCACGAGCTTGACCCGCGGCGGCGCCGCAAAGGCGGGCAACTGGTCGAGCAGGATCTTTGAAGCGAAATAGGGTGTCGCGAGATCGAACAGGCCGTGCGCGACCAAGACCTTCAGCTTCGGATCGAGTGCGAGAATCTGCCGGAGCTGGGTGACCGACTCGGCCGGCGCAAGGCCTCGACCGAAATCCCAGGCGCGCTCGACACTGGGATTGCCGAGCTCGTAGGAGCCGTCCGGTCGCCAGTTCAGCTTGCGCGTGGTGAGGTCGACAGCGGCGCTGGTCACCGGCGCGGACAACGCGTCGCCGGACTGGTCGTCGAAATGAAAGAAGCTGGAATCCGGATACGGATCGATGCCGAGGACGGAGGCGTCATAGCGGCCTGTCACCTTGCCGTTTCGACGGTCGAACTCGCGGCGAAACTCGCTGATGTCGAAGCGTCCGGCAAGCCTGCGGCTCACCGCCTGATCGATCCCGGTGAGCTGCGCGACCTTGTCGGCGACCCGGTTGTTGGCGTCGACATCGGCCTGCCCCTTCAAGAGGTCGAGCATGAAATCGCCGCGCGCGTAGCTTTCGACATCGGCGAGATCGTCCCGCGTGACCGGTCCCTTGGACTCCCGCGCAACCGCCGCATAGGTCGGCAGGCTCGCGACATATTGCAGGATGCTGGAGCCGGAGCGGTCGCGAAAATCCATGACCGGCGAGATCAGGATCAGTCCGCGCACGCCGACGCCCTGCTGTAGTTGCAGGTTGCGGACGAGCTTTGGTCCGCGGATGCCGCCATAGCTTTCGCCGGCGACGTATTTCGGCGACAGCAGGCGATCGTTTTTTTCCAGCCAGCGGCGGATCACGACCGCGATCGAGGCGACATCGCCGTCGATCGAGAAGAATTTCTTGCGTACGTCCTCGCCTGACGCAACGAAGCGGCTGTAGCCGGTGCCGACCGGATCGATGAAGACGAGGTCGGTGAAATCGAGCCAGGTTTCAGAATTGGGCTTGAGCTCGGGCTCGGCCGAGGGCGTCACCGCGTCGGCATTGATGGCGAGCCGCCACGGCCCGTTATTGCCGAACTGCAGCCAGGCCGATGCGGAGCCCGGCCCGCCATTGAAGAGGAAGGTGACGGGACGCGTGGTGCGATCGGTGCCGTCGAGCTGATAGGAGGTGTAGGCGATATCGGCCTGCGCCTCGCCCTTGTCGTCGAACAGGCGGATCGAGCCTGCGGTTGCCGTGAAGGCGAGCGTGCGGCCCGGCAACTCCAGGGTCTGCCTGGTCGTGGAATCCGCCGGCAGCTTGTGCTGCTCGGCGGTGGCTGGCGAGGCCGGCGGCGTGCTGGCCCGCTCGCTGCCCGGCCCGCTTCTCTGGGTCGAAGCAGGCGCAGCGGACGAAGCCGGCGGCGCGGGCGGTGTCTCCTCGGCGCGGACGGCGGTCCATGTGAAGCAACCGGTGATTGCGAGCGCCGTGAGCGCGATGCAGCCTTGCCGCAATGAATCTTGCCGCAATGAATGAAGACCGCCGCGCATGATCACATCCTCCCGCTTTGTTTTCCCGCTTGGATACCGCTGCCGCGTCGTGTGGCGCAGCCTTGTGACCGCCGGTTGTCCGAAAAGGGCCGATTTTGCATTATGGCTCGCCTCGGACTTAGGCCCGCCGTGCGCGTTACTCCAGTCACATTCAATTCAACTGAAATGGCACGGATGTGCTACTCAATCGGCCAATCGAACCGTCGCGATGCGACCGAGCCATGCTTTTGATCGCGCCTCAATCCCAGGCGATCGCCGTCGCGGAGATCAACGATGAAAGACATCCTGATTGCAACGATCACACTGATCGGATTGACGTCGGCTGCAGTTGCCGAACCGCCGGTTGCGCTCGTGGAAGAGCTTCAGGGCAAGGTGACCGGGGCCGAGTTCATGGATTATGTGACGCCGGGCCAGGTCATCAAGATCGGTCCCGGCGGTGCGGTCGTCCTCAGCTATCTGAAATCGTGCCGCCGCGAGACGATCAGCGGAATCGGGACCGTGATCGTGGGCAGCGATGCGAGCAAGGTTCACCTGTCCGACGTCAAGGATGAGACGGTTGCCTGCGATGCCGACCATGCGCATGCGACGGTTAAGGAAACCAGCGAGGCCGCCGCCACCATCGTGCGCGGGCTCGCCGCGCTGCCCGCGCCTCAGGTCACCCTCTATGGCGCGTCACCGATTTTTGGCGCAGCCGGCCGCGGCACGCTCGTTCTCGAGCGGCTCGATGAGCCCGGCGAGCACCAGAAGATCGAGCTCGGCGGCAACCGGATCAAGGGCAGGTTCTTTGACTTTGCCAGCAGCAACCGGGAGCTCGCCCCCGGCGGCATTTATCTCGCGCGCTTCAGGGAGACGGCGATCGTCTTCCACATCGATCCGCAGGCGAAAGGCGGCGCGACGCCGCTGCTCGGGCGCCTGCTGCAGATGGATTAGGCCAAGACCTTGAGCATCGGGCGCACGATGCGGGACACGCTCGCGGTGTCGGCGATTGCGCTGGTCTGCGCCGCTGCGCTGGTCTCGCCGCTGTTCGAAAAAGCGCGCGGCCTCTCGATCGACATTTTGACGCTCGCGCGCTGGGAATTGTCTGGTCCCCGGCACGATCCGGCCACGAGCCCGGCGGTCGTCATAGCACTCGACGAGGAGACCTACGATACGGCGCCGTTCGCGGGTTCGCCGACCTCGACCTGGACCGGCGAGATTGGCCGTGTGCTCGGCGCCGTGCTGGAAGGCGGCGCCAGCGTCGTCGGCTTCGACATCGTGTTCGAACGCTCGATCGAGCAATCGGAAATCCCGTTCGGCGACGGCACGTTCGGCGACCATATCCACGGCTTTGACCGCGATTTTTTGCGCGCGCTGGCGGCGGGAGCCTCTACCGGCAAGGTTGTGCTCGGCGAGGAGCTGCGTGGCGACCATCCGTTCCTGCCCGCGCCCGGCCAGCGCATCGCGGTCCGCCAGCAGCAGAACATCCGGCCGCTGAACGTCTATACCGACAGCGACGAGGTCATTCGCAGGCTGCCACTGACCTTCGTCGTGGACGGCAACGAGATCCCCGGCATGGCGCTCGAACTGGCGTCGCGGTCGATCGGAAAACAGCCCGAAACGCATGCGGACGGCGCAACCAGTCTCGACGGCTACCGGATCCCGGGCGCATTGCCGAACACGATGACAATCAATTTCGACGGCGGCAGCGACGACATTCCGACCTACTCGTTCGCCGACCTGCGTGAGTGCGCCAGCAAGGGGAAAAAGGACTATTTCCGTCGCGAGTTCGACGGGAAAGTGGTTCTGATCGGCACCGTACGGGACGACGAAGATCGTCGCGTCACCTCCAAACGCTTCACAACGCGCATCGAAGCCGCGCGACGGCCGCGATGCGCGCTGCCGGAAAGATCGATCGGCGGCCGCTTCGAACACGGGTCGATTGCGGGCGTCTACATCCACGCAACCGCAATCGACAATTTGATCCGCAAGGACGCGACGCGCGAATTCCAGCCTCCGCAGGTCTTCATCATTGCTGCGCTGTTTGCGCTGCTGTCGGCCATCCTTGCACGGACGTTGAAACCGTCAGGTGCCGCGGCGGCCTTTGTCGGCGCGGGTGGAGCCTACCTGGGCGCCGCGACATTTGCTTTCGGTCACACGCTGGTGCTGCCGCTGGTCGAACCGATCGGGGCCGGCCTTGCCGCCCTGGTCGCGACGACAGGTTATCGCTATGGGATCACCGACAAGGAGCGGCGATTGCTGCAGCGGAGTTTTGCCTATTATCTCGCCCCGCACGTGATCGACAGGATGCTGGCCTCGAACAAGCCGCCGCAACTTGGCGGCGAAACGCGCGAGGTGACGGTGCTGTTTTCCGATATAGCCGGGTTTTCGCAGATCGCCGAGCAGCTCGCCCCGGACGCGCTGATGCGGCTGACCAACGCCTATTTGTCGGCGATGACCGACATCATCGAAGCCTTCGGAGGTTATGTCGACAAATATATCGGCGATTCCGTGGTCGCGATCTTTGGCGCGCCGGTCGATGACAGGCATCATGCCGCAAGCGCGGCGCGCGCGGCACTCGGCTGTAGCGCCCGGCTCGCCGAGCTGAACCGGGATGCCGAGGCGTTTGCCGGCCACACCATATCGCAGCGCATCGGGATCAACTCGGGGCCCGCGCTGGTCGGCAATTTCGGGTCGCAGCGCCGCTTCAATTACTCTGTCATGAGCGATGCGGTGAACCTCGCCTCGCGGCTCGAGGGCGCCAACAGGTTTTATGGCACGACGATCATCGCCTCCCGGACCACCGTGGCGCTCGCGGGCGACGAATTTGCCTGGCGAGAGCTCGACACCGTCAGGGTCAAGGGGCGGACGCAGGCGCTCAAAATATATGAGCTGGTCGCCTTCGCATCGGAACTGACGCCGGCACAGCGGGCTGCGATCGCGGACTATGCGGCGGGCCTCGCGCATTGGCGCGCACGACAGTTCGAACTCGCGGTATCGCGTTTCGAACGCGCGGCGGCGCACGACCCGCCGAGCGCGCTGTTTTGCGACCGTGCGCGAGCCGCACTGAAGGACGCGCCGATCACCGGTTGGGAGCCGGTGCGCAGCCTTTTGGAGAAATAGCCGATCAGACCTCCCGGCCGCGGGCGAAATGTTTCCTATTGTTGTCGGCGGCAGGCAAAAAAAGCCATCGGCATCACAAAGCGGCACAGTCCGTCTCGACAAAAGCCGCCAACCTCCTATAGACGGACTGACCGCGCCACCGCCGCCCAGCCTCGCACGAGCCCGCCCTTTGATGACCGATACCACCGATTTCCCAGGGAACGCGCGATGAATACCGAACGTCCGCACCAGGTCTCGTCGGGCCACAAGTTCGAGCGCATTGCCTTTGTCGCCAGTTCGGGACCGGAGGCGCAGGCCGCGCTTGCGCAACTCACGTCGCTTTACGGCGCTTGCGACGCGCCCGACGCGGATGTCGTGGTGGCGCTCGGCGGCGACGGACTGATGCTGCAGACGTTACACCAGCACATGCGGACGGGAACCCCGATCTACGGCATGCATCGCGGCACCGTCGGTTTCCTGATGAACGAGTTCAGCATCAATGACCTGCGCGGGCGACTTGCGGCAGCGGAGGAATCTGTGATCCATCCGCTCCTGATGCGCGCGACCGACGTGCACGGCGTCGTGCATGTCCACCATGCCATCAACGAAGTCGCCCTGTTCCGCCAGACCCATCAGGCAGCACATCTGCGCATCCTGATCGATGAGCGCGAGCGCATGTCGGAGTTGAAGGCGGACGGCGTCCTGGTCGCGACACCGGCCGGATCCACTGCCTACAACCTCTCGGCTCAGGGGCCGATCCTGCCGATCAATGCCGCGCTGCTCGCCCTGACGCCGATCTGCGCCTTCCGACCGCGGCGCTGGCGTGGCGCCCTGCTGCCCAACACCGCCTATGTCGTGATCGAGGTGCTCGAGTCGGACAAGCGCCCGGTCGCAGCGGTGGCCGATCACGACGAGGCACGCGACGTGCTCCGGGTCGAGGTGCTCTCCGACACCACGATCGCGATGCGGATGCTGTTCGACCCCGGCCACAGCCTGGAAGAACGCATCCTGATGGAGCAGTTCAGCACCTGAAGGACCGGGGCCGCAGGCTTAAGCGGCGGTTCTGTCGCAGGTTTTGGGCTCCGGCCGTCTCTGACGTCAGCCGTTTGCAACGCTTCATTAACCGCGGCCACGATATGGTTAATGCCGCCATGCTCGTGTCGCGCGCACCTCAAGAACCCGGCAGTGGTGGCTAAGGCCAGCCATGTATCGTATCGACTTCAACAAGCTGCGGTTCCTGCTCTGCGATGACAACCCGCATATGCGTCGCATTCTGCGTACGCTCTTGCATTCTTTCGGCGCGCGCGAAGCCTATGAGGCCGAGGACGGCGCCACGGCCCTCGAAATGTATACCCATTACGCGCCGGACATCGTCATCACCGACTGGGCGATGCCGATTTTCGACGGCCTCGAACTGACCCAGATGATCCGGCAGCCGGAATCCAAGGGCAACCCCTTCGCGCCGATCATCATGCTGACCGGCCATTCCGAGAAGCGCCGCGTCACCGTGGCGCGCGATGCCGGGGTGACCGAGTTTCTCGCCAAGCCGATCTCGGCCAAGGGCCTCTATCAGCGCATCCTCAACGTGGTCGCCAATCCCCGGCCGTTCATCAAGACAAAAACCTATTTCGGCCCCGACCGCCGCCGCAATACCAACGCCGCCTATATGGGCCCCGAGCGCCGTGTCGGCGGCCACGCCGAAATCCTTCAGCAGCCGTCGCTGCTCGACAAGGCCCGTTCCCCGATTTAGCCCGAGGCAGACATGGCAAAGTCGAAACCGCCGACGCTCGATGTCAAGAGCTACGCCGATCATCACGTCATCACGCAGCCGAATCCGCTGCGCAAGGTGCTGCGGCGCGTCGGCGACGAGGAGTCCGACGATCCGGTCACGCGCGCGGAAAAGGCGCTGGCGGGGCTGTCCGGCGAGTTCAAGAGCTGGATGGCGATCGAGGCCGACCGCCTGACCGCGGCCCATGCCGCGATCCAAAAGCATGGTTTTGACGACAAGGCCAGTGCCGAACTGTTTCGTGCCGCCCACGACATCAAGGGTGACGCCGCGACCTTCGGATACCCGGCCGCGGCCGCCACGGCGGACAGTCTGTGCCGGATCATCGAGCACGCGCCCGATCTGGAGAAGGTGCCGTTCGACCTGATCACGCACCATGTCCAGGCGGTGCAGGCGATTGTGCACGACCATACGCGGCTCGACAGCCTCACGATCGCGGGCGAGCTCGCCCGGCGGCTGCGCAAGGTCGCCGACGACTATCTGCTGCAGGTCAACCGCGACCGCCCCGAGCACCTCGACGCCATCATGGCACCGAGCATCGTGCCGGCGGATTGAGCAGAATTAGAAATCGTCCATTCCGGGATGGTCTGAAGGCCGCGTAACGCGCGGCCAGTCGTCTCGCTCACGACGCGGGCGCGCCCCCACAGGTTCGTCGATGGTACGGGCGACCCTCGTGGTCGCCCCGTTGGACCAGACCCCGGAATGACCGTCGTGGGTGATTACGCCGCGATCTGCTCGTCGCCTTGCGTGGCGATCCATTCGTCGACCACCATTTCGTCGCAGAACATGCGGGCTTCCTCGCGCGCCGATTCCGTCACAAAGCGCCGCAGCAGGATCAACAGCGGCTCGGCTGCATCGCGCTCGGTCGCGCAATGGGTCAGCACGCGCTCGACCATCCGCCGCCTGAGCCGCGCCGCGCCGCCGAGCGTGTCGACAAAGCCGTTCTCGTGGCAGACCTCGAGCGCGATCCGGAACGCGGCGAAGGTGGATTCCGGCAGTTCGGCGCGCCGCAGCAATGCGTTGAGGCTGGCCCGGCTGCGGTCGTGCAGCAGCGCGGAGACGCGCGGCAGCGGCAGTTCCGACAGCTCTGCAAGCGCGGCCTCGAACAGATCCAGGTTGCCGGACAGCAGCGCGCGCAGAATCAGGCCAGCCGTGAGCTGGCCGGTCACGCGCAAATGCTGCACCAGGCCGCAAAGGTCCTCGCCGCGGCTTCGTGCGGCGATGTTCACGGTCGAGCGCTCGCGCGCTTCGGCGGCGATCCGCCCCGCCCGGTCGGCGCTGAGCCAATTCCTCGCCACCACAAACTGCGCCAGTGTCTCCGACAGTTTTGCGACCAGTGCCGCGCGGGTCGCAGCCGGCAGGTCGTCGAGCAGCAGCATGGATTCGCGGATCGCGGCGAGATGGCCGTGGCGTTCGACGATGCGGTCCCAGGAAAACGGCGCGAGCTCGGCATAGGCGTTCTCGATCAGCTCGAGCGCAGCCGCGGCGGAGCCGACCTCGGCGATCGCGGCGCAGACGGAGGATGGCAGCCCGATGCGGCGGGCGATCGCGCATTGCATGTCGCTGTTGCCGGTTGCCACGATGTCGACGAGGTCGGCATCGATCAGCAGCGGAGAATGTTCGAGGATGGCCAGCGCGACCGACGGCTGGTCGAGCGAGAGCGCCTGGACGATGGCAGCGGGCGCCTCGATCGAGCGGGCAAAGACCTCCGCCATGGCCTGGCGCACCAGAGGCGACGGATCATCCAGCAGCATCAAGAGCGCGCCTTCCGCGGCGGCGCGATCCTCTGCGGAGAGGTCCGAAATCAGCCACGCCCGCGCCAGCGACCGTGTCGCCTCTGCCCGCTCGCCTGCGGATGCGGTTCTGACCCAACTGATGAACTGCCGAACGATCATAGCCCTGCCGGCTTACGCAACTTGAAAAACAGACCGGGTGCCGGTCCTAACAAAACCAAAAATAAACCACGACGCTTAACAAAGCGTTCACCCTAAAGGGCTGGTTTCATTGACGTTTTGTTAAGGGGGCCGCTGCGGGCTTAAAGCCTGGGGCAGCAAGGTAGCAGAATCCATCTGCGCGGGTGCGAGCCCGTCAGCCGCTGAAGGTGCCGTCCGGATCGGAGAACAGGCCAAGCCCGAACGGCGCTGGCGCAGACGCGGAGGCTGTCCCATTGCTTTGCGCGGTCGCTTGCGTGCTTGCCACCGATGTCAGCGACGTCGACTTGCCCCACAATTCATGAACGGTGGACGATACCGGCTGCGAGCGCTCGTCGACCTGGAACAGCGAGCGGAAGATCACATCGTTCGACGCCGTCTGGCGGTTCGGCGCAGCAGCTGACGCAACGGTGGCCGGGGCTGCCGAACGGACATCCGGGAAGCTGGCTAGATACGGCGCGCTATCGACGGCGCGCGGCGCCGAGGGCGCGGCGGCGCTCGCAACCTGCGTGCTGGCCGGCCTATCGCCATAGGCCGCGAGCGCCGTGCGCGTCACCTGCGAGGTTGCCGCACCGGCGTAGCGCGCGTTCAGCACGCCATAGACATCGGAGACGCTGCGCGCGCTTCCGCTGCGGTCATAGAAGATCGAGCGGTTGGCGGCGGCGGCGTTTGGAAACATGCGCGCGGCAGAGGCGTTCGGGCTGTCCTCGGCGCTCGAAATCAGTTTGGCGGCACCGCCGACGCCGAGAAAATGCGCCATGTAGAGCTCGCCATCGGTCGGACGCCGGCCGATCTTGCCGGTGAGCTTGAAACTGTTGGACTGCGTCAGTGCGGCGGCCATGGCGGAGGCGGCCTTCGGATCGTCGCGCAGCTTCAGGATTTTCTGGCGCGCTGCGGGATCGCTGACCGTGTAATCTCCCGAAGATGTCTTGGTGATCGCGTCGGCATATTGGCCATAGCCGGCCTGGGGACCCGCTTCCTTCACGGTACCGAACCAGGTCTGGTCGATGAATTGATAGAGCCCGTGCGCCGATGAGGTGGAGGCGCCGGCGGTCGGATTGAAGTCGGATTCCATTTTCGCCGTGGCGAGCAGATATTCAAAACTCGTCCCGGTGGCGTCGGCGGCCTGCTTGATCGCACCGGCGACCTTGAGGCGCGCGGCGCCGGTCCCGGCCAATGCGGTCACATTTGTTGGATCGACCGCCATGGTGCCTAAGGCCCCGCTCCTTCGCGCGGCAGATGCACCGGTGATCGGTGCCTCTGGGCTCTCACCCTGCGGTGATTATGGTTAACGGGAGGTTAAGGAACGATTTCCGCGTCATTCCGGGATGGTCCCAAGGCCGCACACCGCGCGGCAAGTCGTCCCGCCCACGACGCGGGCGCCCACAAGGGGCGCCCCTACAGATCAGTCGATGGTAGGGGCGACCTCGTGGTCGCCCTGCCGGCGAAGCCCCGGCATGACCGTGCTAGGTCTTGTACACCGCCTTCGGATCGAACAGCCGATCGGCATCGACCAGCGAAAGCCTGGTCTCGCCCTCGCCTGCGGTGATCGCGCGATAGAAACAGGAGTGGCGGCCGGTGTGGCAGGCCGCGCCATGCTGCTCGACCTTGATCCAGACCGCGTCCTGGTCGCAGTCGACCCGCATCTCGACCACGCGCTGGGTCTGGCCCGAGGTTTCGCCCTTGCGCCAGAGCGCATTGCGCGAACGGCTGAAATACCAGGCTTCGCCGCTCGCAATGGTTCTGCGCAGCGCTTCGTCGTTCATATGCGCGACCATCAGCACGTCGCCGGTCGCGGCGTCCGTCGCCACGCAGGTGACGAGCCCGGACGCGTCGAATTTGGGCTGGAGGGTCAGCCCCTCTTCTCGGTCAATGCTTTCCGAAGACACAGCATCCTCGCGGGCGACAGGGCGAGCTACCGCTGCGCGGCTCGCACCATCGACAGGAACCGGGACTGCTCCGCCGGATTGTCGCGGAACATACCGGTGTAGCGGCTCGTGAAGGTGATCGCGCCGTGCTTGGCGACGCCGCGCACCGACATGCAGGTATGCTCCGCCTCGATCATGACGGCCACGCCGCGCGGCTTCAGGATCTCGTCGATCGCCGCCGCAATCTGCGCGGTCAGATGTTCCTGGGTCTGCAGGCGGCGCGCAAAAATGTCGGTCAGCCGCGCGAGCTTGGACAGCCCGACCACCCGCTCGACCGGCGTATAGGCGATATGCGCCTTGCCGTAGAACGGCATCATGTGGTGCTCGCATTGCGAGGTGAACTCGATGTCCCGCACCAGCACGAAATCGTCATAGCCGGCGGTCTCGCCAAAGGTGCGGTCGAGCACCTCGGCCGGGCACTGATGATAGCCCTGGTAAAGCTCGTCGAATGCCTCGACGACGCGACGCGGGGTGTCCAGCAGCCCCTCGCGGGTGGGATCCTCGCCGATATAGGTCAGCAGGGTCTGCACCGCTGCTTCCGCTTCGGCGCGCGAAGGGCGCGGCTGGTCCGGGCGCACGGCCGCGGCGAGAAACTCTGCCGGATCGAGCTCGGCGGGTCGTGCTTCCGGCAGCTTCAATTCGGGGGATTTGGGATCGGCAGGCCTGCCCTGGCGAAGGGATTGTATCTTTGCGTCCATGTCAGCTCCGTTCGACGGCTCGCCTTGCGAGCCGGAGTGTCACCGGCAGACGGGGCGGAAACTGCCGCCGGACGCCTGTGTTCCCAAAACCCTGTCGTTGCTGGCGATCGATCGGCCGTCGCGTCCCGGAACGCCTCGCTTCAGAGACCCCCTATCGCGTTCAGGCTATCATTTCCGCCGTGGCCGACCATATATAGGTCCAACGACCACTGCCGCCAAGGCCGATCCCCTTCCAAGGGCTCTAAAGGCCCCGAGACCGCGATCCATGCTGAACGACATCTATAACAGGCGCATCATCGAGCTGGCAGGGAATATCCCCCGCCTGGGCCGGCTTGCCGACCCGGACGCCAGCGCCACGGCCCATTCAAAACTGTGCGGATCGACCGTGAAGGTCGATCTCAAGATGGACGGCGACGTGGTCACCGATTTCGGCCATGACGTAAAAGCCTGCGCGCTCGGCCAGGCCTCCTCCTCGATCATGGCGCGCCATGTGGTGGGGTCGAACGCCGGCGAGCTCCGCGCGCTGCGCGAGACCGTCCGGAAAATGCTGAAGGAGAATGGCGCGCCGCCCGACGGAAAATGGGCCGACATTGCGCTGCTTGAGCCGGTGCGCGATTACAAGGCGCGCCACGCCTCGACCATGCTCACCTTTGACGCCGTGGTGGACGCGATCGGCCAGATCGAGGCGAAGTCCAGCGGCGCGTCCAGGCAGCCGGCCTCGGCCCAGGGCTGACCCCTTCTTTCGGTTCGGATTAAAGTCCTACTGTGCCGGTGCCGCGGTCGCAGCCGTGGCCTCTGCCGTCTTGGTCGACTTGCGCGGCTGCGGATCGGGGTCGGCACCGCCGGCGAACCGGTCGTGGATCGCCTTTGCCGCGATTGCGCCGGTCGGCGGGGCATCCGTCTGCGGCAGAACCTCGGCAATCACATCCGTCGTCACCAGATTGGTGAGCCGCAATTCGGTCTGCGACAGCTCGTGCAGGTCTTCCCAGGGCGGCACGTTCAACGACAGCGACAACAGATCGCCTGCCCCGCCCATCTCAAAGGTGTACTTGGCCAGCCGCCCGATGTCGCGTTCGACGATCATCAGGTCCTGCGCGGTGTAGCTCGCCGCCTGCGCATCGTCGGCGCGATCACCCATCCAGATCTGGTGGACGCGCACGTGAGCGGATTGCGGCACATAGCGTGTCTTGCCGGCGAGCAGCAAATAGGCGCACATCGATTCGCAATAGGCCTCGGGCAGGACGACCGGCCGCTCGCCCAGCGCGGTGTGGGCCTGGATGCTGAGACCGACAGTGGTCCGCATCGACAGCTGGCGGAAGCGCCGTCCGAGCGTGATCGAATCGTTGACCGATCCGCCGCTGGAATCCAGCACGACGGTGACCCCGTCGAGATCGCGCCCGCGCGCAAACGCCTCGAACTCGCCCGGACTATCCGCGGTGACAATGCCGACCGCGGTGACCCAACCGCGGCAATTGGGCTGGCAGGCGACCCAGTTGAACTTCATCGGCATCTTCCGCTCCTCGAGGGAAGATCCGGCCTGCGCCTGAAAATCGAAAATCGTGACTGTAGCAGCGGTGACGGTGAGCAGGGCCAGAGCGCCCTTCAGAAACCAGCCACGAATGTCAGGCGACCTCATAAGCTTCAATTTTGTCCCTTCCAGAGCGGCGGTACGGGCGAGCACCGCGTCAGCAGTACCCGCCCGCCCATCCGCGCAGCGCGAGCCCCCATCGACGCTATAAACTGCATCTTATAAGCGTCGCGAAAATGCTATCCGGATCAATCCGGGTCCGTCTATAGCGACCACAGCCTTGTGGGCAAATCACGATTCGAATTTTCACAGGTGTGGCGGAAATCTCATGTTGCAGGTTCCCCCACCCTGGAACTCTGCGGCGCAGCGCTTATCCTCAAGACCCTCCGGAGAATCGCTCCGCGCTGTTACAGATGATATCAACCGGGTGCCGGCGACATAGTCATCATGACGGATACGACCTCACATACGATCGTATGCCTGGTTCTTCGATTGCCGCGCAATTTCGGGCGGGCCCTGATCTGGCTCTACCGTCACACGCTGTCGCCGCTCGTCGGCTACAATTGCCGTCACCTTCCCACCTGCTCGGTCTATGCCGACGAAGCGATCGACCGCTTCGGCCTGTGGGGCGGCGGCTGGATGACGCTGGCGCGGCTGCTGCGCTGCCATCCGTTCGGCACCTCCGGGATCGACAACGTCCCGAAGGAGCGGCCGCCCGGCGCGCGCTGGTACCTGCCGTGGCGCTTCGGACGCTGGCGCGGCGTCAATGCGCAGTGACTGGCCCGGGTGGCCTGGACGACGGCCGTCTTGCGGCGAGAGCGACTTAAGCTTCCTTGGCGAAAACGAAGTTGTTGCAATAGTCCTTTTGCTTCCAGAACCACTCGCCGTCTTGCCGCTGATGGGTTGCCACACTGAAGCTCGACAGTGGCTCGGCCCCTCGGCCACAAAAAAAGCGACCCCGGTACCCCAACGCTTCGAGGTAGGCAAAAACGTCACCGACGTTTTTCCCGATCAGATGTCTGGCTTCACATTCGAATATCAGAGCAGGCGAGTATGTCTCCAGGATCCGTCTCGCGCCCCGGAAAACATCGAGCTCCGCCCCTTCAACGTCGACTTTCAGGAGTGATATTCGTTCATCGTCCCTGAAATACTCGTCCAGGGAAATCACCGGCACGGTCACGACGTCGCATTTGCCGGTCGGACAGGAAGTCCGATTAAGTGATGCTCCGGGCTGGTGTCCGATCGGGATGCAAAATTCTCCGAAGCCGGATGAGGAATGAACGGCCTTCGCCTCGACCCTCACATTGCGCAAGCCGATGCCGGCGCAAACAGCGGCCAGACGCTGGGCCAGTCCCTGTTGGGGTTCGAAGGCGATCAAACGCCCCTCGTCACCGCACCATCGCGACAGCCAGTACGTAAAACTTCCTTTGTTGGCTCCGACATCGCATACGATGTCGCCGGTCCGGATGTGGCGCTTGATCGCATCGAATTCCGACCTGTGGTCGCGGAATCGAGCTTTCAAGGCGCGGATATAAAACCGGGACATCTCCGCGAAGGAGGCAAACTGATCGTCGGCGAGGTCGCGCGACGTCCATTGATCCGCGTAATCCATAGTCGTTCCCTGGATTGCAGAGCTGCAGGAAATGTCGCTTTAGGAGGGAGCGCCCGGGCGGAGGGGCCAGGCCGTTACGGTCACATCCATTTTTGGGCAATCCCAGGCTGCAATTGATAGAAACAAGGCCGAATTATAGAAAGCGAAGGTCGACGCCGAGAAAGTGAGATCCGGCCGTCCGGTCATTCAAAAACAGTGCTGCTTATCTTCAACCATGAAGAGCGGTCGGTGTAAATGCGCGCATGTCGCACGGGAGAGACTTCGGTAGCCGGGTGAGGCGCCACCGCAGAATTCGATGTTGATATCCGCCAGACGGCGCGAAGGCGAGAGGCTCGACGAAGCCGCGGCAACGGCTTCGGTCCAACGTCTGCACGCAACCTGATTAGCGCCAGAACCAGAAGGGCATCGGCGGTGGCGGCGAGAACGGTTGAGGTCGCGGCGGCCGCTTGGGCGATGGCGGGGCCGGCGGTGGTGACGGCGCTTCGGCTGACGTCTCGAGCGGCCCGGTATCGTTGGCCGCGACCCTGACGGACAGCAGCAGGTTCGACTCATGGGTGCGCCAGCGATAGCCGATGCCGAAATCCAGCGGCTGGGCGCGCCCGAACAGCGCGGCGTAGTTGTCCTGGTAGCGTCCCGGGAATTCGGCGATCGGCCCCTCATAGCGGCCGAACGGAAAGAACCGCCATTTGCGCGCGTCGAAATTCGCGAGCGGAATGCCGGAATCGTCCTGGATGATGGTTGCGCTGTTGGCGAGCAGCCAGTCGCGCACGACAGTGAAATTGCCGGCGTGCATCAGATAGGACGCGCTCTTGAGCAGGCTGTTGCCCGGCGCGAGCGACGAACAGAATTTCAGGAACCCGCTCGCCCGCGCACTCGCATTGGAAAGATCGGCGGAGACATAATAGAGCTTCCGCTCCGCGCCGTCGGGCCCGGCGAAGGTGATGAGCGCACCGTGCACCGCATTCGGCCCGGCATTCTCGGCTCCGTGATGCACGCCGCCACTCGCATCGAGCGAGATCAGCTGGACGTCGCGGATCGTTTTTCCGGTCCGCGCCAGGAATACGTAGAGGATCGGCAGCGTTCCGGAGATGTCGCCCTGCAGGTCGACCTTCATCTTCTTTGTGATGAAGAAGCTGAAACTCAGGATCGAGCTCAGCGATTGCTCGACGTAAGAGAGCGCGGGTCCGACCTCGCCGGCCGGCAGGCGGGTGACGTCGGGGACCGGCCCGGTCGGCTCCAGTGCGCCGAGCACATAGGTGGTGGCCTTCGCGTAGAACGCATCGGCGTAGATGAAATCCGGGCCGCTGAACATGTAGAACATGGTCGGCTTTGGCGCGGCGAGGTTGGCGTCGGCCCAGGCATGGATTTTCGAGAGCTGCCGCCGCTCCAGTTCGGCAAAAGCGTTGTCGAAGAAGCGCGCATGGCGCTGCCAGGCCGCGTCGCGGGTCAGCGGCAGGAGGGGTGAACTGGCCGAGGGCTGCATGCCGGCCAGGAAGCGCGCGGTATCGTCGGCCGTGACGATTTCAGCCGACGCACGGGCAGTGCTCAGGATGATCAACGCAAGCGCGGCAAGTTTTAGAACAACGACTCGGAAATGACGCATCTAGTCGGGGCCCGGCAATGATGGCGCGGCACCGCGTGCGGACCGCCAGTGAAAAATCGCGTAGATCGCGAGCCCCGACAGCATGATCAGCATGCTCAGGGCAACTTCCAGCGGCCGCTCGGTCAACAAATAATACATCATGAAAGCGGTTACGAGCAGGAAAATGAGCGGCGTGACGGGATAACCGAAGGCACGATAGGGCCGCGGCAGATCCGGGCGCATGATACGCAGCTTGATCACACCGAGCACGGTGAAGAACGAGCAGAACAGCAGTGCGAACTGGATGAAATCGAGCACCGCCTCAAAACTCCGGGTGAACAGCAGGAGTGTGGCGATACCGAGCTGAAACAGGATGGCGTAGACCGGCGCACCGCGGCCCGACCGCCGCGCAAACAGCGCCAGCGCCGCAACGTCCTCCCCCATGGTCATGGTGACGCGCGGACCGATCCACATCATGGCCGAGATCGAGGAGACGAGCCCGACACAGATCATCCCAGCGACGATCCGGCCGCCGAGGTCGCCGAAGATGTAGCTGCCTGCAATGCTCGCAACCTGCAGCTGGCCCGCCAGTCTGTCGATCGGGGCCGCGATCAAAAATACCGCGTTCAGCGCGACATAGAGCACCAGCACGATCAGCGTGCCCGTCAGCAGCGAACGCGGCAGGCTTTGCTGCGGGGCGCTGATCTCGCCGGTGATGTAGGTCGCAGCATTCCAGCCGGAAAACGAATACATCACGAATACCAGGCTGATGGCGAAGGGTGCGCTTGCGACATAGCCGAGATCGGCTGAATGCGGCATGAAGGAGACCGGCTGCGGCGCGGGAAGCACAAAACCCGCGACCAGGAACGCCGCGATGAGCACGACCTTGAGAATGGTCGAGACGAGCTGAAAGCGGGCCGAATGGCTGACCCCGCAGAGCTGGACCAGTGACACCAGCCAGACGACACCGAGCGCCAGCGGAAGCGGTGGAAGGAACGGAGACACCGCCTTCGCATATTCGCCAAAGGCCATGGCGGCGAGCGCCACCGGGGCGGCGAAACCGACGGTCGCCGACACCCAGCCGGCGAGGAAGCCGAAGGCCGGATGAAACGCGCGGCTCAGGAAATTGTACTCGCCGCTCGAGCGCGGAAACATCGCGCCGAGTTCGCCATACGAAAACACCCCGCACAGCGCAACCACGCCGCCGAGCGCCCAGAGCAGCAGGATCGAAAAGCCCGAGGGGATGTCCTTGACCTGGAACCCCAGGCTGGTGAAGACGCCGACCCCGACCATGTCGGCCACGACGACCGCTGTTGCCACCACGACGGAGACCGTCGGGGCGGAACCGGGCAGCCGGTCAGTCCATCCGGCACTCCCCGCCTCTGATACAGCCATTTTGCTCGAGGGCGCCCATGCCCTCCCTCTGTCTTGAGCAGGATGAGGCGAATCCATTCAAGCAAGGCTAACAAGGGCTAAATGTGGCAATTCGACCTTGGTATTTTGCTACCGTATTTCTACGACTTTCAAGCGAAATCCACAGGTTGCGGCCGACAACTGGATGTCCCACAATCAGGACACGATTTGGTGTTCTCCTGATTGTACCGGATGTGGGGAGTTTCTCCGGACGCTTAACGTCGCCTTTAAACTGGCGGTTGCATTTTAGCCACTTGACCGCTGGATCTGTGCAGAGGGTGGATGGTCGGAGCGAATCCGAGGCACTGTGGTATCGGCTTGGGGAATCGGGGGGATCGGTCGACGATCACAACCGGTATGCGCCCCGCGTCGGCCCGTACCTTGGCGATTTGCCTCTTGCTGCCGTTCGCCCTGGCGCTGGCACAATGCGGCCAGGCCCCTGCTCCCGGCGCGCTTGCCGCCAACGCCACCTCCTCCGGCGACAGCTTTGAGAAACGCTTCCCCGCCCCGCAGTTCAGGGACCGCTTCCCCGGCTCGGACGAGACCTTCCGGCCGTTCGAGCTGGCGCCGAAGCAGGCCGCGGCACCCGAAACGGCGCCCTATCAGGTGGCGTCGCTGGAGCCGCAGCTCCCGCCGTCCGAGCGCCCTGCGGAGCGGGATGAGCTGACCACGCTGGTCAGCATGAAATCGTCGGCCTTCCCCTATTTCGGCAACAATCCCGCCTCCGACGAGCCCTTCCTGAACGTCGCGAAGGGCGACCGGCGCGGCCACAAGAGTTTTGGCGGCCGCGTCTTCTGGCAGGACGAGACCTACAACGACAACCGCGTGCTGGTGCACATCCCGGAGAATTTCGACATCAAGAAGCCGGCTGTGATCGTCGTGTTCTTCCACGGCAATGGTGCGACGCTGGAACGCGACGTGCGCGACCGCCAGCTCTTGCCGCGGCAGATCACCGAGTCCGGCGTCAATGCGGTGCTGCTTGCGCCGCAGCTGGCCGTCGATGCCGCCGATTCCAGCGCCGGAAAGTTCTGGCAGGAGGGCGGCTTCAAACGCTTCATGGCCGAATCCGCCGAGCATCTCGGCCGTCTCCATGGCGAGCCCGGCGCGGCCAAGGCGTTCGCCACCATGCCGATCGTCATCATCGGCTATAGCGGCGGCTTCCTGCCGACCGCCTACAGTCTCGATATCGGCGGGACAGCGGGCCGGATCCGTGGCGTGGTGCTGCTCGACGCGGTCTATGGGCAGCTCGACAAGTTTGCGTCCTGGATCGAGAACAACCGCGCCGGCTTCTTTGTCAGCTCATATACGCATTACACGGCGCACCACGACCACGAGCTGATGCAGATGCTCAAGGACAAGGGCATCGCCGTATCCGAGAGCATGGACGGGCCGCTCAAGCCGGGACGCGTGGTGTTCATCGAGACCGGCGAAGGCATCACGCACCGAAATTATGTGACCCAGGCCTGGACCGAGGATCCGGTCAAGGACGTGCTGGTCAAAATGGCGGCTGCACAACCGGCGACCAGGATCGCCGTGGGCACCTCATCCTCCTCCAGCCGCTGAGCCTTTTTCGCGCTCGCCGCTGCGGGCTCAACCTTTTGGCAGCTTGGGCATGCTCTCGACAAAACCGTTGAAGCAGGCGAGCCGCTCATCCTCTTCCTTGGTGTAGCGGCAATCGGCAACGCTCTTGGCGGCAGGTGCCTTGTCTTTCGGGGCGGGCTTGTACACCTCGTCGTAGCAGCTCAGCCGCTCCTTGGTGCCGTCGTCGATGTCGAGGCAGCCCTGCAGGCGGACCGCCGTCGATTGCGGCTTGGCGGCGGCCTGCTTGACGGCAGCGTGCTTGGCCATGCCGCGCGGCTTCACCTGAACCAGCGGCTTGTCGCCGACCATCGGCGCATCGGATTGAGCAAAGCTGGCGGCCGACATCAAGACGACCGATGATGCCAATGCCAATCTCAGGACCAATCTCATGTCAGTTCACTTTCGCTTCGACCACGGAGGCAAGATAGATTCTCTAAGGAAAATGGGACGGCGGTCCCGCAAGCGGCCTTTAATCCCGTCTCGCCGGTTTTGCCAAGCTCCCTCCTTAACAGGGATGGACAAATCTTTGCCGCACCACCTCTTGGGAAATGCTGCAAACGACAGGAATTCGGCGGTTTTCCGGTCGTTTGGCGCGACTTTTCCGCTCAGGAGGTGCGGATTTTCTGCGGAGGACTGCTCAGGACCACCAGGGTCAAGGCCAGGGCAACGAAGGCGGCTGCAACAAAGCCGAGACTGCGAAACAGCTCATGCGCATAAAACAGGCCGCCGATCGCCGAGCCCATGGCCTGGCCGATATAGAGCACCGATGTGTTGAGCGAAACCGAGGCCGGCGCAAGCGGCGGCGCGGCTGCGACCAGTCTCACCTGCTGCATCGAATTGGTGGACGCAAAGCCCAATCCCCAGAGCGAAGCGGCGCCCACCATCAACCAGTAGACGCCTGCAACGAGCGCCCAGCCGACGATCCCTGCGAACACCAGCGTCATGAACAGGACCGAGGTCCGATAGGCGCCCCAGGAATCCACGATCCGGGTCGCCAGCAGCACGCCGAGAAAGCCGCAGATGCCGTAAACGGCAAAGACGAGCCCGATCTCATGCGGGCCGGCCTCCGTCAGGTTGCGCAGCAGCGGCCCCATGAACGTGAACACGACGAACTGTCCGGACATCTGCAAGGTCGTGATCAGGAGCAGCAGCACGACGATTCGATTGCGCCCGAGCGCGACCCAGGTCTTCAGATCCACCGGCGCGCCGGCGAGGCGGCCCGGCAATCGCCACGCCAGGACAAGCGCGCTGAGAGTCCCGAGGGCACCGATCGCGCCATAGGCGGCCTGCCAGCCATAGCGGCTGGCGAGGAACGTGATCAGCGGCAGGCCGGCGGCCGCCGCCAGCGACCAGCCGAGAAACACATAGGCGATGGCCGAGCCGCGCTTTTCCGCCGGGACAATCAAGGCCGCCGTGCCGGCGGCCTGCGGCGTGTAGAGGGCGCCAATCGCGAGCATCACGATGCGGATGGCCAGGAGGCCTGCATAATTGGGCGCGAGGCTCGAGGCGAGGTTGCCGAGCGCAAGCACGGCGAGCGTGACCGACAACAGCGAGCGCCGCTCGATGCGGCTCGTCAGCCACGCGCTGAGCGGCGAGGCGACGCAAAGCATCACGGCGCCGAACGTGATCAGGAGACCCGCGGTCGAAATGCTGACCGCAAAGCCCTCCGACAGTTCGCTGAGCATGCCCGCCGGCGCCAAGACGGAGCAGCCGGTCACCAGATTGCCAAGCATGAGCGCAGTGGGGGCGAAACGACGGAAGGGCGGTGCATTTTGCATGCAATTGCATGTAAATGCATCTGACGGAGAGCGAAAGCCCCTCGCGCTTTTTTCCAGACCTGCTGTTGCGTCAGCTATTCTCGGCCGAGCGATGCGGCTGGCTCGGTGCCGGGCAGGTCACCGTGAGCTTCTCTAGCGCACTCGCCAGTCCCTCGCTCGACAGACGCGTCGTCCGCGCCAGCCTCCGGCCGTCGGACAGCGACGTCTCGGTGAAATCGAATCGCGGCACCTCGGTGAACGTACGGAACGCCGTCTTGGTGAGGCTGAGGCCCCAGATCTCGACTCCCTGCCGCTTGGCGGGCGGCGGCCGGAAATAGAGCGATGTCGTGGGCGCATTGGAGATCGAGATGGTCGGCAGCAGCGCATTGCCGGCGGCCTGCCGCTGATAGTCGAGCTCGAAACGCTCGCCGTCCATGCAGAACAGCCGCCAATGCGTCGTGCGATAGAGGCCATCGGCGCCGTCGCGCTGCGTCAGCGTCTTGTAGACGACGCCGCGAGCGGCGTTCTCGAAAGTCCAGGGCGTCTCGACGAAGTCGCGCCGGTCGATGCCAAACCGTACGATCTCCTCGCGGGTCAGGACATGCATGTCCTCGAAGCGGACGGTGTGCGCCAGATCCAGCAGGGCAGTCTCGGCGCCCATCCGTTTGAAATAGCTCGTCAGGCTGCGATCGATGCGCTCCCGCCCGCGCTCGGTGGCGGCGGCGCGCATTTCGCGGGTCGGGATGCCGCCGGTGAAGGCCACGACCACCCGGGCCGAGTGCACGCCGACCACGGCATCCGCCGCGATTTCGCGCGTCGGGGCGCCCAGGATCAGGTACGGACAGGCCGAGACGCAGATCGCGCCGCGAGTCCAGAGATCGGCATGCATTTCGGCGCCCGACTGCTTGACCTTGAGGCAGGGCGCGCTGTCCTGCGCCTCGAAACCGCATTCGCGGGCGACAGTGCGGCCGACGCGCGCAACGGCGCCGCGCTCCCTGAGCATGCCGCCCATCGCGATCGCCTGATCGACATTGCCGCCCGGCGAGGCGAAGTAGATCGGCAGATTGCGATCCTTGACCCGCTGCAGGAATTTTCGGAAGCGCGATGCCGCATTGGCATCGATCTGGCCCTCGACGGCGATCCACCGGTTGCAGCCGGGGCCGCACGAATCGGGCGCGCCGGTCGCGACATAGAACGCCATGGGCTCGGCGGGCATTTCCGCCGACCCGGCGGCGATCGAGATCGATGTACAGGTCAGAACGAGGAGACCAGCGAGAACGGCTCGCTGGGCGAGATCGGTGGCAAGACGCATGCTGGAAATCATTCCGGAAGGTGCCCCCCTGCCCGGACAGATCTACCAAGCGGACTCGGACCTGTCCATCGCGCGCGCTCGCGTTCCAACCGGGAACACGCAAGTTTCGCAGAATGGCCGTAATCGCTCGGGGGCTCGGGGAAACACCCCGACCATGGGCCGCCCACGCCTGTTGTCGCAGCGATTCGCCTGCTATACAGCCCGCTCCCCGCTTACCTGCGCTCGTTCGCAGGAGTGAGCTTTGAGGAGATCACCATGCCCGACCACAAATCCGAATCCGGATTCCAATACAGCATCACCAATTTGAAACCCGCCGAACAGCCCCAGAAAATCACCCTCACCTTTCCCGATGGCGCCAAGCGGGATTACCCGAAAGACACCACCGGCCTCGATATCGCCAAGGGCATCTCGCCTTCGCTGGCCAAGCGCACGGTGGCGATGAAGCTTAACGGCACGCTCACCGACCTCGCCGAGCCGATCGAAGAGGACGCTGGAATCGAGTTCGTCGCGCGCGAGGACGCGGCGGCGCTGGAGCTGATCCGGCATGACTGCGCGCATGTGCTGGCGGAGGCCGTGCAGTCGCTGTGGCCCGGCACCCAGGTCACGATCGGGCCCGTGATCGAGAACGGCTTCTATTACGACTTCTTCCGCAACGAGCCGTTCACCCCTGAGGATTTTTCCGCGATCGAAAAAAAGATGCGCGAGATCATCGGCCGCGACAGGCCCTTCACCAAGGAGGTGTGGGACCGCGAGAAGACCAAGCAGGTGTTCCGCGACAAGGGCGAGGCATTCAAGGTCGAGCTGGTCGACGCCATCCCCGGCAACGAGCCGATCAAGATCTATTTCCAGGGCGACTGGTTCGATCTGTGCCGCGGGCCGCACATGACCTCGACCGGCAAGATCGGAAATGCCTTCAAGCTGATGAAGGTCGCGGGCGCCTATTGGCGCGGCGACAGCAACAATCCGATGCTGACCCGCATCTACGGCACCGCCTTCGCCAAACAGGACGAGCTCGACGCCTATCTCAGGCAGATCGAGGAAGCCGAAAAGCGCGACCACCGCAAACTCGGCCGCGAGCTCGACCTCTTCCACTTCCAGGAGGAAGGTCCGGGCGTGGTGTTCTGGCATCCGAAGGGCTGGACCATTTTTCAGCAGCTGATCGCCTATATGCGGCGGCGGCTGGCCGGCGACTACAGCGAGGTGAACGCGCCGCAGATCCTCGACAAGTCGCTGTGGGAGACTTCCGGCCACTGGAGCTGGTATCGCGAGAACATGTTCGCGGCGCAGTCGGCGGGCGACGAGGCCGAGGACAAGCGCTGGTTTGCGCTGAAACCGATGAATTGCCCGGGCCATGTGCAGATCTTCAAGCATGGCCTGAAGAGCTATCGCGAGCTGCCGCTGCGGCTCGCCGAGTTCGGCGTGGTGCATCGCTATGAGCCCTCGGGCGCAATGCACGGCTTGATGCGGGTGCGCGGTTTCACCCAGGACGATGCGCACATCTTCTGCACCGAGCAGCAGCTTGCCGAGGAGTGCCTGAAGATCAACGACCTGATCCTGTCGACCTACGCCGATTTCGGCTTCGAGGGCGAGCTGACCGTCAAACTCTCGACCCGCCCTGACAAACGCGTCGGCACCGATGCGATGTGGGATCACGCCGAGCGGGTGATGGCGACCGTGTTGCAGGAGATCAAGTCCCAGCGCAACAACATCAGGACCGAGATCAATCCGGGCGAAGGCGCCTTCTACGGGCCGAAATTCGAATATGTGCTGCGCGATGCGATCGGCCGCGACTGGCAGTGCGGCACCACGCAGGTCGACTTCAACCTGCCGGAGCGGTTCGGCGCCTTCTACATCGATGCCGACGGCGCCAAGAAACCGCCGGTCATGGTGCACCGGGCGATCTGCGGCTCGATGGAGCGTTTCATCGGCATCCTGATCGAGCACTATGCCGGCAACTTTCCGCTCTGGCTCGCGCCGACGCAGCTGGTGGTCACCACCATCACCTCGGAAGGCGACGAATACGCCAAGAAGGTTCTGGCCGCCGCGCGGCGCGCCGGCCTGCGCGCGGAGATCGACCTGCGCAACGAGAAGATCAACTACAAGGTCCGCGAGCACTCGCTAGCAAAGATCCCCGCGCTCCTCGTGGTCGGCAAGAAGGAGGCCGAGAGCCATTCGGTCTCGGTCCGCCGCTTCGGCAGCGAGGGGCAGAAGGTGATGCCGACCGACGAGGCGATCGCAGCGCTGGTCGAGGAAGCTACCCCGCCGGATGTCGCGCGGGCACGCATGCGCGCGGAGGCCGCCTGATCATAATCGATCTAAGGTCGCTTCCATCGGCGCCGCCCGACGCCTATCTCAGGCGGCGCCCCAATCGTTTGCGAAAGAGAAGATCGTGCCCGACGCCATCGACCTGTTGAAAACCCGCCGCTCGGTCAAACCGCGCGAGATGACCGGTCCCGGTCCCTCGCCGGCCGAGCTCGACACCATTTTGACCATCGGGGCACGTGTGCCCGACCACGGCAAGCTCGCGCCCTGGCGCTTCATCCTGTTCGAGGGTGACGCGCGCCTCCGTGCGGGCGAAGTCATCGCCAACGT
>Ga0335071_10000726_pt1 | contig 35748 bp, 29 predicted proteins | sample Lox_Sample_15_FD_206724 | JGI IMG/M metagenome (GOLD analysis project Ga0335071, IMG submission 206724) | Soil microbial communities from Loxahatchee National Wildlife Refuge, Florida, United States - Lox_Sample_1.5 | ecosystem: Environmental > Terrestrial > Soil > Wetlands | place: USA...
ATAACTTGTCAATGCGCCATTATGCATTGTCCCCGTAATCATCAATTCGCTTGAGCAAGACGAGTTTGTGGTGCATGCAAGACTCATCGTGCCAAGTGGAGCAAATCCGGAAGGATGACCGGCAACATATTGCCAAAGGGAAGAGTTGTTCGGCCACACGACAGCCAACGATGGATTTGGCGTCCACGAATACATGCTCGGCAAATAGGTTCCGACCAAATTAGTACTATCCGAGACGGGAACTGAAACTAAATTATACAAGTCAAATTCAACGAGGCTATTTCCTTGCGGATCGTGAAACCATTGCGCAATATTAGTCGCCTCTGACCACATTCCCGATATTTGCGTGTAATAGCGAAAAGTTTGACTGGGGAACAAATGCAGCTGATCCATTGGCAAACCAATCTTCCAAGTTGTCTCCGAACTAGATTGCAGACTATAATTTCCGTTTGCCCGATGTCTGGATAAGAAAGCCAGAAAATTGACTGTCACCTCATCGACCAGAGATGAGACGTTCAAAACATCGGAAAAATTGCCCACCATCATTTCCGAATTGGCAAAGCTGCACAACTCATCGGCGAAAAATCCCGAAATTCCCTGACTGGCAAGAATAACAGAATTAGCATGATCATAAATGGACATAACATCCAAACTTTCATATTGTGATAGAAAGGATGCATTCCATGAGGCAAAAACGTCATTCATATTCTGAAAGAATAGCGGCGTGAAACTTGCAATATTCATGCGAACTTGCAAAGCAAAAGTTCCGGAAAATTTGGAAACGGGAAGATTGACAGCATTTGCCAGAGTCTGCAAATCGTTATTCACCGAAGCCATCAAATCAGGTCCCCAAATCACAATATAATTCAGTTCCAAAAGTCCGCTTGTGAGAATTTGATAGACGCAGTCAGAACATCTGGCAATTGCCATGTCCAAATACATGATAGAAATTCCACTTTCCATAATTCCCAAAATCGCGATACTGCATCCAGTTCCAAAAGAGTCGATATTTTGCGGGGGAACAGGAGAAATTCCCGCAGCGATCTGAGTCATCTCGTTAGTTTGGTCTTGATCATTCGGATCAGTAAACACTACGATAAAGAACCAGTTAAATTGACCCAAAAAAGAGCGCAATGCCATACCAATTTGACTGGGAGAAGTTGCCGATAACGCAGACCACGGAACTGCCTCTTGCGATGCCGGATAAAGTTGCTGAAAGGTAAGATCAGTTATACTTGCTGCAATTGTGGGAACGCCAAACGCATTACAAATCTGCGAAGTAACGTCGTACAGTCCGGCATTACTCAACTCTCCGTGAATCACTACAAACGGACTGCTATTGGAATTGCAAACTGTACACGTTTCCCGGTTGTTGGTCTGAGCTTGAATTCCCTCCGTGTAGAATGCTCCCGACCCAATATCGGTAATCTGCAAATCATACTGAGGAATGACTGATACATTCACACTAAACAGACATTGATTTCCGCTTGAATTAGTCATCACGATTGGCACGGAAACATTAAAAAGTGGAGATCCGCCATGATGGATAGTTTGAAAGTTCTGGAAAAGCTCATTCAGGGTCTGAGTCATGGCGATTGCTCCAGCAGACAAGGCAAACCGCTTCGGGACGTTGCTCATCGAGGGATCGGAAAGACCAATTTCGGTCGATCGGAAATACTGCAGAGCCGGATTAACATAATATTCGACGTTCACCGAAGAGGAAGGAAAACATTCGGGAACATTCAAATTGGCGGTATTACTTTGGGGTGAACAGGCACCAACTGTTCCGAATGAGAGAAGGGCAAGGGTGGCAGTGAGAATTCCGGAAATAAATCCGAAAAGCATGGGGAGTTTGGAGAATGAACAAGTAGTCATTAAAAAAGTTGATTAATGTCCAAGATGTCAAGTAAAAATTTCAATGTTTCAAAACATCGAAATTCAAGATCTGAAGTTTATGGTATTACAATTGTATAATTATATACGATGGCTATCATCTATGTTCCAACAATCCTAAACTTGTAAACCACGCTTGAAGAGATGGACAGAGTGTTTTCTTGTTTCCGAATGCCAAAATTGCATACCAACGCTTCAATTTGTCCAGTGAAAATCCTGCAATCTTCGACTCCATTTCCGAACGAATTTGCAATTCATCATTGATGGATTTGGTAAGAGTTTTCAATCGCTTCTGTTCCTTCTTATCCAAATCTGATCTGGATGACAACTCATCTCGTTGATATTCCGCTTCTTCCAAATCAAATGGCTGAGGATTCACACTTCCGGATTTGTGTAACTCGTTCAACCACAAACTGTAAACAACTGCCGCTGTAGCCGGACTTGGACTACTATCAATAATTGCCAGTTCATGTGAAGTAAGAAAAGATCGCAAATCTGGTGCCGGAAGCGGAGGCGACTGTTGGTCTGCAATTTCTCCCATGTCCAACATGAAAAGCATGACTCTTCGCGCTGATAACTGTCCGGTTCCACATTCCAGACCTTCTCTTCCCGGTCGATCGTATCTTTTATCTGGAGCTCCTGTTGATACGGCAATTTTCGCTTCTCGAACTTTTGCTATTTTGAACTTGTTCCTCTCGCTGTCATAAATTGCATAGTAACCGAAAGGATTTGACTTGAGTTTAGCACGTTTTTTGGAGACCGCCGAGGTATAAGTTTCCTGCATGTTTGCGGGACAATCTTGCCAGGTTCCCTCCTTCATATCGTAGCATCGAAGCACGTCATATTCATCGTTCAGCAAAGGACTAATCAGCAGCTTCTCTTGAGTTACTAACGATGGATCATATATTCTCCGAATGGCCTGACGGAGATTATCTCGTTCCTTGCAATCCATTTCTTGAGCTGTAACCGTATTTTCCAACAGTGCCTCTTGTGATCGAGAATCTAATGATCGGAGAGTAAATTCGATCGATGACGTTAATTCGACGATACTTTTTGTTTCCGCAAGATCGTGCAGCCTGTCGAGTTTTTCGGGAAGATATTTAAATTCAAAGATTCGAGACCAGTCCGAGAATGGCAAATTCTCTTTGATAACTGGAGCTGAAGTATATTCCGATAACATGTAGAGATTTTGCGTGTGTCTAATTTGCGGATTATCGATTAGGAAGTATAGATTCTGATTTTCCCGAAGATATGATGTTATTCCGTATCTATTTAATATAGGCATTGAATTGTCAATAATTTCTTTCAATGATCGTAATAGAATTAATGGGGAAACTTCCGGAAAGAATGATCGCAATTCAAAGAAGTCGTACATGAAGCGGGTATGGAAGAGTTGTCGAATTTCCGATTTCACCTTCTCGATCTGCTCTTTCGCATAGAACAAATTATAAGTGTCGTCAATCAGGGGTTGATCAGGCCCCGGTCCGTCTAACGCATACCACGCAGCAGGAATATCGTCGCATTGATAAATACATTCCTGATAGTCGCATTCTCGACTGTTATCCTTGTCCATATCCGGACGCATATTTCGCGCAACGTTGAGGGCGCAATCGACCGCTGCCTCTTTCATCAATCTCTCCACCTGTTTGATCGGATAATCTTTATCTTCACTAAGCCGGTACATTTCGAAGAAGATGGATGGAAAATCCTTATCGGAAGGCATGGCACACCAGCGAAATATTTTGATGAATCGTTCTTTCTGATCTGTGAAAATATCATGAGCAAACGCCCTAATTACACGACCCATCGCCTGAAAAGTTTCGGTCTCGTTCCATCCGGGAGTTATATTATGAAATTGGCGGGTAGCTTTGAAGTTGATACCTTCACTGACAATTCGGGAGGCGACAATCACTTGGATGAAATTTCCATACTTATTTTCCGGATGATTGTACACTCTATTTATTAGATAGGATGCTTGTCGAAGAGTCGGAAACTTGGAAGTGATGAGAATAAAACGTCTTGGCGCATTAGGAGCAGGACGAAATTTCTCCAAGTCTACTTTTCCGAATGATGTGGGAAGATCCACATGTTCTAATCCGAATAGTTGAAGCAGTAATGCGAACAGATTACATCCGGAACCTTCCACCAAATTACAATAAACAAATGCCTTTTCGGTCGGATGGTATAATATTTGACGAATTGCTCCTGCATACTCGCTGCTGAATTTTTCCAAATTTTGCAGTTTTATTTCCGTTCCCGGATCGGATTTGCCGCCATATATTGCCTCTCGAAGCGCTTCAGTGGCTGCAGGAAGTTGATCTTTGAGAGGGCGCATCGGTTTTTCCTTCTTTTCGGCCTTTTTCTTCTTTTCACCCTTTTTCGCTCTTGATGTGGGTTTAGTTTTCTCCTCTTCACCTTCTGCTAATCGTGCTTCTCTTTTTTCTTTCGCTTTACGTTTCTTTTCCGCGTTCTTTTCCGCCTCCTTCTCCTCTTTTGTCATTTTGGATAACTTCTCCTGTCTTTCCCGTCTTTCTTGCTCGTCCTTGCTAATTTTTACCCACTTCTTTTCCAGATCAGTTCCATATGTTCCATCTGGAGCGACAAAGAGGCTGGCCTGTCGGCTATTTTTATACAGGCCGGTTCTAGAACTTGACGATCCCGATTCGTCAGCCAAATCTTGACTTTCATCAATCTTCTCTATCGGAACTCCGGTTTTTCGATCCATTTGATATGCCTTCATATATGCCTTGGATTGAAGAGAACTCATTGGGGCCGCCATGAGCGGGATCTTTTTCATCCCCCGTTTTCCAAGATAACGCTTAATCGGGGCTCCTTCGTATTTCCGAATAACGTTTGAATTAACTTCCCGCACATATGAGATTAATCCTCGAAGTTTTGCCTTGAATTCTCCCTTTTTCTCTTCTCGAAATTCGGAACCATCGAAATATATTTCATCGAAATTATCCACGTCAAACGCATCACTTCTTGGTAGAACCAAATTTAGTAAAGAGGCGGCTTCTTTGGCTCGATCTCTCATGGGAGTGGCGGTGAGAAGGAGAATAATGCAATTTTTAACAGTGTGAAGTAGACGATCAATCTGCTTGTAAATATCTACTTCCGATTCCTTGGGCTGAATACGGAGACCATGAGCTTCATCAATGACGATAACTCGATTGGAATATGTTTCCTGGATAAATGTATCGTCTTCTGCTGCAAGCTTTTTGGCGATGCGTTCCCAAGTGTCAAAAATGTAACGTTCACCTATTGCCTTGTTTAGACGTGTTGTGTATGCCAAATCGCTGATCATGCTTTTTGTCTTTGGATCAAATCGATTCGGAATGTATTTTCCACCGGTACAAGTTTCCGCGATCTGTTGCTTGGCACTTTCGGCTAAAACTTCCGATCGAGTTAGAACCAATGTTTGCCACATATTTGGATCTTCATCTTGCACTAATTCGGAAAGTAAACTAAACAAACAAGTTTTTCCCGTTCCAACTGAATGGAAAACTACAAGACGATCATTTGGGGTCTTTTTCGATAAGAATCTGGAGACGAATGTTTGGCTCTTCATTGGCTCGAATGGTGCTCCTTCGGGACGGAGAGGTTCGACGGCGGGCAGTTTCAAATCGTTAAATTCTCGTTTCAGATATGTCGTTGGAACCAATTCATAAGAATAGCCCGCCGGCATTCGGTCTGAATAAAAGGAAAAGAACGGATCATCTTTTACCGCATTTCTTCCAACATATGCGGGAAGAAAAGATCCAAGATCTAAATCAATCCGTTCCATTATATGATTGTTAGATAAGATAAATGTATAAGCTAATTTCCGATATATATTCCCGATTTTTACAAGATGCATATGCTTGAAAAGCTGTAAACTGATTTGTGGGCACATTTGACGAGAACGTATCAGATGAGCATCAACCCAACCTGAAATGATGTCAGAACTGGATAAAGTCTGCGGTTGGCATGATAATGGTCAATTGAAATTTCAAAGATTTTATCGAGATGGAAAATTGGAAGGAGAATGGTGCTGTTGGTATACTAATGGTCAATTGGAGTTTCAAAGTTTCTATCAAGATGGAAAGTTGGAAGGAGAATTCAAGGAATGGCGTGAAAATGGGCAGCTCTGGGTACGAGAATTTTATCTGAATGGAAAAAAAGAAGGAGGACGCAAAGTTTGGCGTGAAAATGGACAGCTTTATGTGCAAGAATTTTATCGGGATGGAAAATTGGAAGGGGAATGCAAAGAATGGTATCAAAATGGACAGATTGCGTCACGATCATTTTATCGAAATGGACAATTGCAAGGGGAGCGCAAAGCTTGGGGTGAGAATGGTCGGTCCTATCTAAAATTTTGGCGAGATGATAGAATTGCTGATTTTAATTTTATATTCAATAAAAAGGTATTTCTTCGACTTGGTAGACATTTTCGGAAACATAATATTGATGTCTTATGTGATACGATTATTTCCGATTTAGTAAACATTGTTTTCCAACTCCGATAAATTCCATACATATTTGTTCTATAATTATAGAACAAATATATCCCGATAATAAAAATTCGGGGGCGTCAAGCTCCCCGTGTCCCCAGAATAGGATTGAAAACATGTGAGGGGTCCGGGGAAGCGAGCGAAGCGAGGGTCCCCGAAAATTCTAAATATGACGGCTTCTTCGAACCATAAAAAATGTAAATAGTACTAAGACCAGGATAATTGCCGTAATTACAAAAGGTGAAACTTTGCCTTTTGCTGTCGAATAGAAATATTCCCATGTATTAAAGAGCGAAGCTTGGGCTACTTTTGGCGGAACATCGCCCACACGAGTCAGCGCTGATGCTATATCTTTGATTAAATCTTGACCCTGAGTTAGGGCTTTCTGAATTGTCAATTCTCGAAGAGGGTCTCCCATTCGACACTGTCGAGCTCCAAGTTGGACGATATCTTTCTGCTCCATTGATAGAGGGGCCATTCCTAACCACTTGGATCCGCTCCGACATTGAGTTCCAGAACCAAAATCACTTTTTGTCAGTGGAAACTGTCCGGCCATAAATACATCACAAGGGTTTGTAACACAGTCTGGTGGAACCCCAAACCAGGTGAATTGTGGACGAAGATTTTTAGCCTTATTTCCGAATTCGTTTATCAATTTGGAATAGAATCCTGTTCCCTTCCAAGCATCCTCGTTAAATTTGCATGTAAGCTGATGTCCATTCCAACAATTTTCCGAATTTCTGGAAACTTCTTGATATCCTGGGGTTTCGCTACATCCAAAGGAAGCGGGACTGCAGAACGGAGGTGTTCCTAGTTTATAGGTATCTGCTAACATGACTTTTTATTCATCACGAAAAAGCAAATTTTTAATTTTGAATGCGAATGTTTGCAGAACGAACTGATAATTTATGGTCGTCTAAATGACCATAAATTCTGTGAAAAAGCTCTAAAATAAACCCATATATTTGGATCCGCCATTATGCAAATGAAACCAACTATCCGGATCAATCATCTGTATATGATCACGTCCAGGTTTTTTCGTTTCCAATCTCCAAGCTTCCGGTCGATTTTGCAGATTTAGTTTGATAAAATTTCTCATACGTTCAGCAGTTTCAAACAAATAATAGGAAACAATTCTGGACTGAAAGGCAATCTTGTGAAGATTGTATACAAATAGGACATGTGAAAAGTTCCGCGTGTGTATCTTCTCCAAATATTTACTGACAAATTGCGGTAAACCGGTTGATTTTTTTGAAACGTAAATAAAGAACTGTAAGGACCCGGATTCCTGTTTCACGGGAGAAAACATTGTTCCGGAATAATCATCGATCAAATTCAAAATATTTGAAATCGTTTCGATTTGAGAATCTGACATTGGTTACCAATGATTTTATACTCATAATCGAATATTTAAATCGAAAAGACGGTTTGTAAATTCATGGACTTCCGATTTCGAACAGGACAATGGGGACAGGAGGCTGCTATTGATCGCTTGTGCTATCCATCCGGAAAAGAAACTCACGCTGGAATTTTCATCGAAGTTGGGGCATGGGATGGTGTAGAGATTTCCAATACTTATTATTTGGAGAAATATCGGGGATGGAATGGGCTGATGGTTGAACCGATTGCGTCGAAGGCTGAAGAGGCTTCACATAATCGTTGGGTTCCGATATGGAAAGGATGCGTTGGAAATGGGGATGGGGAAGTTGAATTTTTGCATGTTATTGGGTATTCGGAAATGCTGAGCGGTATCAATAATAGTATTCATCCGCAACACCGAGCACGTATTAGAAAGGAAGTCACAGACTTCAAACAGAAGACGGAAATACTAAAATTACCATGCAGAACTCTAAGTTCCTTAATGGCAGAACATCATTTGCAGGCTGTTGATTTTCTCAGTTTGGACGCGCAAACAGCCGAACTTTCCATATTGAAAAGTTACAATCCGACTTATTATCCGATCAAGGCAATTTTGATGGATCTTAATGGAGTAAACAAGGAAGAAATTTCTAATTGGTTTAACGATCACAATTATAAACTTTATTGGAAATCTGACAATTCCGACGAAGTATTATATGTTAATGAAAACCTGAAATGGACATGGGAAATGCGCACACAATGAAGAAATTGAATTTATTGCTCAGATTATGGACTACATATTAGATGATTAAATTTTTCTTCCGAATTATCAAGACGGTTAGTGAAATTTTTCGACATGATGAGTTGCGGGAATATAAAAAATATTATGAAAATGGTCAAATTCGCACACATGAAATTTATCGAAACGGTAAGGCGGAAAGGGAATGGAAATCTTGGTATGCTAATGGTCGGCTCCGGGTGCAAAAATTTTATCGGGATGGAAAGCTGGACGGGGAATACAAAATTTGGTATGATAACGGACGTCTGTCTGAACACGGATTCTATAAAAACGGAAAATCAGAAGGAACACATCGGCAGTGGTTTTATAATGGATGTCTTTGGCGACAAACAAACTATCATGATGGAAAATTCGAGGGAGAACGCAAGATATGGTCTAAAGATGGAAAGCTCTATCAACAATCATTCTTTCGGAATGGAAATCTAATCGATGAAAATTTTAATTATGTCAAGAAAAGACCATTTTTTCGGATCGGCAAACATTATCGAAAATGTGTTATTGATTTGATGAACACGATGATTATTTCCGATTTAGCAAACATCCTCTGATTTTTGCATTCTTGAAGAATTCAAAAATTTATTGAGCTAGTTTAGTTCGGTGTAATTTGAAATTTGGCCAGTCTATTTATACTGATTTTTTCCTTTTTGTACATTTTATTGCTCTCAAACTCCTCAAACGTCAAATGGAATAATTGAACGTTTCCTCCGTATTTATCGTATATTTTTGTTGTGTGTTTGTCATCGCAAATTGTCAGTGCAAAATCATATGAGCTGGCGAATGTTCTAGCATTTGATATTATTCCGATAACGACCCGATTTAACGGACAATCTGGTAACGATCTGACGCGTCCAATTACGATTTGAATGTTCGAATAATCACATCTTAACCGCTCAAGAGTCGCTGGTGGTGTGAAACGATTCCACCAGGCGGGAGAAAAATTTAACAGATTAAGTATCCTGATATTTGTATTTTTGAAGATCGCTAACCCGACAAATGTGGACAAATGTGGATGACCAGAATGTTTGCAGGTGAACGAGTTCAGATGCCCCGGAAACATTCGTTGACCGATCAAAATAACTATTGGAAGTTGAAGGCATTCCAGTGAATCGGGAAGGATGATCGGATTTATGGTTATAGAATCGGATTCAACAATCTGCAATTTTTTAAGATTGACGAGATGAGAGAAATCTAGATTGATACAATTGTGTATCTGTTCGATAAATAAATATTCCAAAGATTGAGGAAGATACAGAGTTTCGGATAGATGCCCCAAACTATATACTGTGAGAGATGTTAGAGACATTCGAGCAATCAGAGGTTTCAGTTGATTTCCTGGAACTTTTGGAGCATATATTTCGCGAAGATTATCAAAACTCGACTCAATTCCTCTGAAGCATTCAGTCACGACTGCCAAAGAAGAGAATCCACCATGATCAAATATGGACCAAATTGGTTCGGGATTTTGAATTGTTAACTTCTTCACTGCTGCTACTATTCCGAGTGATACTTCTTTCCATGATGTCCATATTCTATACAGCATTTCAATATCAACGACTTGCAAGGATGAGCACGTGAATATACTCGGATAGTTATATATTGCCGAATTCAAACATCTATCTATGCCTATTGAGTTAAACTGCAAACTCTTTAGTTTTGCATACATATTCTTTCGAGAACCAGTAACGGATAAGAGAAGATATTTTGATAATTGTTCAACAAATACTCGATATTCACACGGATGATAGTTTTTAAAGCGATATGTAAATATTGCATGGGATGATGCTCTATGAATGCGTGATATGGACGCAATATCTTTAAGAGGAAGATAATTCATAATTTCATGGATTAGATCGGAACACCCCCAGACACATTGAACCTCCTCTGAATAATTTTTCGTCCGATGCAGAAAATTCCCCATAATTCATGTTCTTTATTGAATTTTCAGTATGATGAAAATTCAATTCTTTCCGTGTTTGCGTTTCTAGAAAAGTGAGTTCGTACCGTGAATTGTCGGGAGTTATCAGATGTTTCAATTTCTCTCCGCAATTGTCGAGAAAACTTGTAAATTGTTTTGGGAGGACAAATTATCAGAACAAAAAGAATGGTATGATAATGGACAACTTTATTTGCATAAATTTTATCGAAATGACGTTATGGAAAAGCTAGAAGCATGGTATCCCGATGGGCAGTTTTGGTCACGAACTTCTTTTCGGAATGGAGCTCCGGATGGCGAATGGATATTCTACCATAGTAATGGTCAGCTTCGAGGACGCGAATTTCATAAAAACGGAAAGAAGGACGGACCCGACAAACGTTGGTACGCAAATGGAAATCTCTACAGGCATCATTTTTACCAGAACGGAAAACCAGAAGGGCGGCAGAAAAGCTGGTACGATAATGGACAGCTTCTCATGCGCAGCTTTTACCGGGAAGGATTTGTTAACGGAGAATTGATGTCCTATTATGCTGATGGAAGACCAGAAGAGAGGGAATTCTATCTAAACAGAAAACTGAACGGAATGCATAAATTTTGGTTGGAAAATGGTTATCTTTCGGAATGCGAATTTTATCGAGACGGGGAACTCATTGATGCGAAGTTTACATTCCTCAAAAAACGAAGACTTCTTCGAGTTATTAAATATTATCGGAAACGTACTATCAATCTGACAAACACCATGTTCATTTCCGATTTGGTAGATGTTATTTCTCGGCTGTAATAGAAGCATTCCAATCAGATGATTGGAATAATCACTAACATGTTTATCTTCTCGATTTTACGCCCCAGATTAACAGAACAAGTACAATAAGAGCTACCGATGTTCCTAAAACTACTTTTCCGTTTACTGATTGTTTATAGAATCCCTCCTTTCCTTTTCGTGAGGATTTTGTCGGAGAAACTACACCTTTTACCACTGTTGGTGAAACCGGAACGGTGGAACTTTGCTTTCCGATCGGAGGCATTGAGGTCATTGTCGATGATGCAACCGGTGTGGATCCGGGAATTTGAACTTTAGCCGATCCTGGCGGCTGAACAATGCTGAATACTTCCGGTTTAACGGTTGCTGAAACTCCCCCTTCCTTTGCTCCTTTCAATACCTCCATTGCAGTATCAATTGGCAGGCCATAACTCGTGGCAATTTTCGTTACCACGTTCGGGTTAATAGGTGCGTCTATCTTTGCGGCAGCTGTAATTTTTTGCAGGGCTGGGTTGGTTACCCGGGATTCTTGATTGTTTGCCACAAGATTGTAAGCGAGATCCATCAGTACCTGCTCACATGTTCCGTATTGGATGCAATAATTTAGAACTGCATCATTGGGACCTAATGCATCCGCTGGCAATTGATCGCTATTTGCGTCGCATACTTCCGGGCAATAACTCATATACAAGGGGCTGACCGGATTTAGCCGAGCAGATTGTGGGAAATTTCCACCCAGATCGTACTCATTTTGGGTATCCAACCAGTTCATCGTTCCCCACGTATCGCAGACTTGAACGCTGGATTGTCCCTCGGGGATGAAAGCTTCGCATCTCTTGGCGCAATGTGTTCCCGGAGCCGAAGACATGCGGCAATACTTCTTCTTTGCCGCTTCAGTCAAAAATTTCTTGTTAATGTGCAGGAATCCGCCCTGATCGTAATTGGATCCGGTAAGATAGGCGGAACATGCATCATCCCAGTTTTGAGCACATCGCTGTCCCATAAACAGCGGGCATAAATCCCGATCCAGTCGAGAGCCATCAATCCCTTGAGGAGTAAAGAAGATGTTTCCCACGCAAAATTGTGTCGGATCGATAGATGCTGGAGTCAATGGATTTTCCGAACCAAATTTTGAATAACCTGAACCTGACATCTTGCTTAGCATACGTTTCGATTATCTTGTTCCGATGAATTTTATTCTCGGATTTGCAACTATTTCGATTCTATTGTTTTAGCAATCAGCTAATGTCTACCAGGTTGTTCATCAAGATCGAATTAATTGATTAAAAATTCGAGACAAATTATCAGTTATAACTGAATCTTGAAATGATAAAATGAGTTTCTCGCAAAGGAGAGAGGATTTTGTTATGAAAACTGATCATTATATGGAGGAGTCACATCATGACGATTTAGCGGAATACAAAACATGGCATGATAATGGCACTCCAAAAATGCACGAATTTCGTCGAAACGGAAAGCTGGAAGGAGAACGGAGATCTTGGTATGAAAATGGACAGCTCTGGTCCCAATCATTTTATCGGGATGGAAAACGGGAAGGAGAATATAAATCTTGGTATAAAAATGGACAGCTCGAAACTTTGAGATTTCATAAGAATGGAGAGGTGGATGGAAAATGTCAGAGTTGGTATGCAAACGGACATCGCGGAATTGTCGAATTTTACCGCAATGGCAAAGTACACGGAGAGTTCAAAACTTGGCGTAAAAATGGGCAGCTTGGAGCGCAATCGTTTTGGCGAAGCGGACAAAGAATTGATCCGATATTTAGTCTTAAGAAGAAATGTATCATATTACGATTAAAACGGCGTCTCAAACATAAGATCATTAAATCGATCAATTATATGCTCATTTTTGATCTGATAAGAATTTTCTAATTATTCGATACAGGAAAACGGGTGAGGGTTCGGGAAAGCGAGCAAAAAAGTTCTTGAAAACATGAAAGGGGGTCCGGGGGAATGAGAGAAGCGAATGCCCCCGAGCGAGGGCCCCAAATAAAATGATTTTTTATTATTCCAAGTGTTTTACACACTACCATGTCCTGGAGCAGAGATTTCTTCGAAGAAGTTAGAAAGTTTGACCCGTCCGTCGCGGCGCACATTGACGGTCTGGGATTTTCCGCTTCGGAGAAGATGTTGATCGGTACGATAATCTTCTTCACTTCATACGTCAATGCGGAGTCGATTAAATCATTCCGATATCTGATAAACCCTAGAAGCAGGCCAAACAAGGATGAGCGCTTCCGCATATTTATCCTGCTGACGAATCCTCCCAATGATGTCATAGCCGATATCTGCCTTCAAGATCATGAAGATCGGACCAAGAAGTTGTTGGAAATCGTGTGTGCAAAGTTCGGGACAACTTCCGGATCCTATAAGAGAGTTCTGGCAGTTCGTTTTATTCTGAGAAATTTGAATCGTGGAGTTTTAGGATGAGAATTGAGGATTTTTATTGGTAATTGAAGGATTACCAATTTTCCGACTATCTGATTAAATGATTTTTTCACATGACACTTATATAACAAATACCAATGACACGTAAAATCGAGCAAATTGCCCGGAAGATTGTACATCAGTCCTCCAAGAGCATGTCTATCCACAAACATGCCGCGGCTCTCGTCCAAGGAAGTAAGATATTGGCCGTGACGGTTAGCCAGAGTGGTCAGCATGCCGAGAGGCAGTTGGTGAAATGGTTGAAAGGGAAAGAATGTTATCAAAGATCGAAATGTCTCGTATGGGCGTTTGCATGTTGTAGTAGTTCAACATGGCCTCAAAAACAGCAAGCCTTGCAAGCATTGTATTGAGGCGATGAAAAATGTTGGAATTGCAAAAGTCACCTATTCCACCGGATTTGCGGACGATCCCTTCAAGACTGAAAAAGTGAAGCACATTGAAAATGAGTGGGTCAGCAGTTTGGAAAAGAGTGTGGAAAACGGAACATTTCTCTATAGACGTAGAAAACGAACAAATAAACAATTCTCGGGGACCCTCGCTTCCCCGGACCCCTCACGTGTTTCCGATTTATCTCACGATATAACATAAAACGATTTTTATGCTATCAATATATCCCAAAACATTTCTAACCATGGAAATCAATGAGAACGAAATCAAACTTTGGCACAAAAATGGCAGACTGTGTTCGCATGAAACTTATCAGGGTGAGAAATCGGATTGTAAAAGCTGGTATGAAAATGGTAAACTCGAAGATCAGAAATCGTACCAAAACGGATTATTAGAAGGAGAGTTCAAATCCTGGTATGATAATGGCCAACTTCGCGAGCAATCGTTCTATCGGAATGGAGAGCTGGAAGGAGAAAAGAAAGCATGGTCCCGAACTGGCCATCTTTACGAACAGGAGTTTTACAAGGAAGGAGAATTGCAAGGAGAGCGGAAAGTATGGAATGAAAATGGTCGTCTCTATAAACGGGAATTTTATCAGGATGGAGATCTGAAGGAAGAACGTAAATTCTGGGAGAATGGACAGATTCGAGTGCTGAAATTCTATTCGGGTGGAAGACTGAACGGAAATCTCAAGATTTGGTGCGAGAATGGTCAACTTTATGAAAGTTTATTTTATCGAGATGGAAGGCCGGACGGAGAATGTAGAATGTGGTATAAAAATGGCAATCCTCGTATCTGGAAAAAATATCGGCAAGGATCCCCAAACGGAGAACATAGAGAATGGAACGAAAATGGAACGCTTTGGATGCACATGTTTTACAGAGATCAGGAGATAGTAGATTCAAATTTTACCAAACGAAAAGCATTTCTTCGAGCCATTAGACATTTTCGGCAAATCAAAATCAATCTGCTAAACTTTACAATTATTTCCGATTTAGGGAAGATTATTTCTCAGTTTCAATAACCATATGTAATAACATTCCTTTCAAGATTGAAAAGAATGCCATTCGTAAAATGACTTTTTTCATTTCCAATATGACAAGTTTTATCCTGCCACCGTCATGTCTGACAGCAACATTGTTTCCGGCTCCTTGGAAGAGAAGACAGTTTCCACTTCATTGGAGAAGACCGTCTCCGTCTCTCCGAACATTTCCAGTCCATCGGAAGAGAAAAAGATTGATCTGAACAATCGGGTCGTGGAAGAAAAGTGGAAGAAAGGAGGCGCCATCATGAATATGCACAGATTGGTCAATGGGGTCAAACACGGAGAGGAATTGTGGTATTATTCAAATGGCATTCTTATGGTAACTTTCAACTGGAATAATGGTGTGAAGGATGGATCATGGAAACGATTCAATTTTGACGGCCTGTTGGCCAATGAAGAAATATGGAATGCTGGAACATTGGAAAGCTCCACGAAAGGAGCAGCCTATTAACGGAAATGCGCTGATGCGGTTACGTGTCGAATAGAACGAACAAAAGACTAAGATTGCAATCTGCTGGATTGCAATTACAAATATTCGATATTTTCCGGAAAGAGAATAAGATATTAGCAGATGTCTAATCATGGAACTAAATTCAATGCTCCTAAATTTTCAACCATTGCCTATCCGGGAGGATGGAGTTTGTTAAAGGGAGATAGTCGATTTGTAGCTGGGGCCACTGCGATGGTTCTCGATCATATGGCGCAAGATCTCCATTATTCGGTTCCGTCACCAAGCTCGGTTACAATCTACAAGGCTGGCTCACAAATCGTATCGGGAATAAAAATTTATCTGGAAATGCATATCACCAAGCTGGAAATGTACGTCCAGGCACTTATTTATCATCCATCTTTTATGCTACATGAACGGTCTTCCGAAGCCAAAGTCGAAAAGATCTTCATAAGTTCCAAGCCAATGTTTAAAACCAACTCGTAAACCGACGAATACTCCAAGTATTTGCATTTCCGCCGTCATTTCCTCCACCCCCGCGACCTCTTCCTCGAAAAGCTTCTTCTATAAAAGGCAATGAAAGAAGCAATGTTGCGGGCCAACAGTGATAACCGATAAATCCTCCCAACACGCTTCCCGTTAATCGGCAAAAATTATTCTCGTTTAGGAAGTTGTCTGATCGGAGGGGAATTTTATCCTTGTAGGGCTTAATTATCGGATGATTAATTGTGCTCTGAATATGGTCTGCCTGGAGAAATCCCACGTATCCGGTTCCAAGAACGGACATACATTGTAAAACATTCCAAACATTATTCATGTGCATAATATATCTTATAAAAATTACTGTATTCTATAAGCCAGAAGTTATGGTTTGCTAAATTATAAATTTAGCAAATTCAAAGTTGAGACAACTTGGGATGTTTGTAATATTTCCGATTCTCATACTGCTGATAATTGCTGCGTTTTTTGCATATTCCAAGATCTATCGTTCACGGGAAGGGTTTCCAAATAATCGGTCAACGTACCTGAAGGCAATGAATCTTACATCTTCTCCTCACTGTTCCGAAAGTTGGACGTTCTGCAGTCCGTCAAACGGAAGTATGTGTTGTCCCTTGTCAAATGCTGTATGCTGTTCACAATCCTTAACTTGTTGTCCCCAAGGAACGGTATGCAGTAATGATGGATTGTCATGTAACACGGCTTAGATCAATGGTTTATTTTCGGGGACCCTCGCTGCGCTCGCTTCCCCGGACCCCTCACATGTTTCCTTGTCACGCTTTTATAAGCTGAAGACATCAAGATTCGTTTCCATCAGGAAAGGAATAGTATCAATTTGCGCGGTAATTTTTTATTCTGGGGGGCACGGGGGAGCTTGGCGCCCCCGCTTAGATGTGATTTCTTCGTGTTATAGAATTCGTATGCGCGGTATTCACGCCAATTTCCGACATGAGCATGCTGCTAGATTTCAACGATGGAGAGCCTACGGCGGTCACCATTTCGAATGTAGATGCGGAAGATGTAACAGGTTTCGGAAGGCTAACAACCGCCGAGCTTGCTAGGTTCGCGTTTGTCATTTCCAGTACAGACATGCTAGCTTTTGCAGCGTTATTCACATTTCCCAGAGAGGGAACCGTTTCCTTCTTCTTGCGGGCAGATTCATATTTTTCCGCTTCCTCGATCAATTCACTGCCGCGCATACTCAATATTCTCCACATTTGAAGAATTAGGGCTTCGGAATCTTTCGCGGTTACTTGCCCGGAAGTGAGGACGTTTCTGATTACGGCCATCCAGGTGTTAATACACTCAGAATCCTTGACACGTAATGCTTCACATTCTCCTACCTTCTTCTGAAGACGAATACGTTCTCCTTCATTTGTTTTCCATTTCCGGGCTACTTCGAACAACTTATCTCTTGCAAACTTTAGGGCATCCTTTCCGTCTTGCGGAAGAACAAATTCCTCGTCGGCAGGCTTTCCCAGAGATTTTGGCTGAGATTTCAATGATGGGCCCAATGCTGAATTTGCATCATCCGAATCTTTGGAATGTGCAAGTTTATTTGATCCCTGACGAGGGGTGACGACCAAACCGCGATTGTAAGTAGTCTCTATACTGATCGCGTAAAATTTCGGAGCGAAGAAGATCATGGCATTGAGGAAACAGACCACGCAGATGAAAAGAGAAGTCAAAAGGGATAATGTGGCCGGGGAGATGGAGATTTGCGAAGCCATGACCCACCAGGTTATTCCCCAAATTGCGGTATTATAGACGATAAAACCTACATACTTTGATTCATTGTAATCATGATGAACTTTCCGAATCTGATAACCTAGCCACAAACATGCTAAAACCAGGAGCAATTCGAATCCTGCAATAATATGAAAAGGAACCCAGGATCCAGTTACACAGTAGGGCTGAAAAGTATTGTTTCGATGCAAGTTGAGATCGGAAACATTCTGCCAGACCAACATAACTACTGTCACGACAGCAAGCATAGATGCTAAGCTAAGCGTAAATTGCCAGAATGAGATGCGATAAATAATGAGCTTGTCATTGTTGAAGATCTTATGAATATGAAAAGTCTTGAGTAAAAGGGATCCCATAACCAATACAAATCCATAATTAAACATCCATGATTTGGCTTGACAGACACCATCTCCGCTAACGGGAAGAATGCTGATAACACCACTCCCGAAAATGATAGAAAATCCTAGCAGTGCAATTAGCAGGAATGGAATCGATGAAGAATAAATTGGCCGATGATGGCGATAAAAAATCGTGAGACCAGCGCCAATAAATGCGGACGCTATTCCGAGCGAGTTTAGCGTTACGAAAATCCACTGGGAGGCAGTGCTTGGCGTATATTGCGATTCATTGTTGTCGATAGTGATATGCAATGTCCCGTTCAAAATGTTGTTCTTATCGAAACATGAAAATGCAAGAGTGACGCCTCCTCCAGCCCATTTATTAGGATCAACCAAAACGGAATCAAAGGTCAGTTGAACCTGGGCCGTTCGCTGATTCAATGACATACTCCAAGCAGGAAAAGAATCGGGATTGTCAAGCTCAATAGATGTAGTGTAAAATAGAGTTCCGCCTCCGCCTAAACATTGAATTCCCATTTCCCACGTCCCCTGGTCGGAAATAACCGCAGTCGTGGAATAACTAACAATTTCCGAAAATCCCTGATATGTTGGAGATTGAGAAACAATTGTGCTGGGACAGGAATAGCCGGCAAGACATGAGATGGACAATGAAGATAGAGGAGGGGTATCTCCAGGAAACCCAGAATTATACTGCCAGAGAGCGGAAGAATTAGGCCAAATGACGGAAACTGATGAGTTGTACACCCAACTGTACGATCCTGAAAAATAACTACCAATTGGGACTAATGGGGAACTGAGAGTCTGCAGATTATAAACGTCAAACGTTGTGAGAGAATTTCCGAGACTGTCATGGTACCATTTTGCCGTATTAGAAGCCTCTGACCAATATCCGGAAGTTTGCGTATAGAAGTAAAAGGCGCTATTCGGAACAATGTTCAGATTTGCGGTATTTAGCTGAATATTCCAGGATCGATTATTTGTGGCGGTAGGAGTGATTACAGTATAGTTATCTCGAGGCGCTAAACTGGATAAGATTGAAGCAAAATTGAAGGCAATCTTTTCGGCAATTGTTTGCGGCGTGGCTAGACTGTCGGGAAGATTGAGGGTCATGCCCGGACCAATGAGAACGCATATTTTACTGGCAAGAAGCCCGTAAATTCCTTGACTCGCAAGTATTACGGCATTTGCATTATCATAAAGAGCGGTAGGATATATATCAAGAGAGTCGAACATCGCGGGATCATTCCAAGTATTGTATAGTTGCTGAAGATTAGTTTGAAGTAATGAAGAGTAGCTTGCATCCCGAGTCCGAACCTGCAATGTAAATGTTCCTGTAAAGTTTGCAAGAGATAATCCCACGGCTCCGGCCAGATTCTGGAAGGAGTTGTTAACGGAAGCCATCAATGTAGGTCCCCAAATGATGATGTAATTCAAGCTTGACAACTCTCCCGATAACATTTGTCGAATACAGTCGGCAACGCGAGATATGGTCAGATCGATATAGATGATAGAAACAGAACCATCCAAGACCCCGATAATTCCGTTTGAACAACCAGTTCCATAATAATCTACAAATTGTGAGTAAATACCCAGGCCAGTTACCTGAAATCCGCGAATCACCTCGTTAGTTTGGGCTGTATTTGTTGGATCTAAAAACACCGTCACGGATTGCCAACCAAACTGGATCATGAGCTGATTCAATGCTGCTCCGATTTGAGTCGGACCAATAGAGGCCAAGGCTGAGTAGTGCGCGGAGGCTGCTGCTTCGGGATAAAGTTTCTGAAATGTGAGATCTGTTATACTAACGGCTATTGTGGGAACGTTAAACGCATTACAAACTTGCGAAGTTACATCATATAGACCGGCATTATCTAATGTCCCGTGAATTATAGCAAATGGGGGCGACGGAGAGTTACAGAGTTGACAGGATTGCCGATTATTTGTTACTCCCTGATTTCCTTCCGCTAAATATGTGTTGGAGGTTCCGATTTCAGTAATGGCTAAATTATACTGAGGAATTACAGTTAGGTTGGCGATTGAGACACAGGGAAGTCCGCCAGTCTGATTGAGGACAATCGGAAAAGGAATTCCAACCAGACTGTTTGGGCCAGAATGAACAGTTCGAAAATCTTGGAAGATTTCGTTTAGAGTTTCAGTCATGGCAATTGCTCCGGCTGATGCGGCGAAATATTCTGGGCTAGCACTTAGACTGGGATTTTCCAGGCCAATTTCAGTGGGACGAAGGTATGCTAGAGTGGGGTCAATTACAATGTCCAAAGAGATTGACGGAATGGAACTGCAAATAGGAAGCTGGGAAATGTATTGTGCATTGGGGGATGGTTTACAAGCATTAACGGGTCCAAGACAAATAAGGGCAATCGCAGTAACAATTCGGGAAATAACAAGAAACATTGCAAATTGATTAGTAGGTATTAAGAACTACAAATAAAAAGTATATTTATGCCATCTTCCAACCAGTAAAATTGCGATCGAATTTGATCACAATTTGAGAAAGTTTTAATTGAGAGGGGCGGAAGTAGCAAGCGGATGATGAGCATTTGCATGCACGACAAGTTCCACGTCGGTATTTAGATCTGTTGCGGTTCCATACGTGTGTGGTCTGGAATTTCCAAGTTTTGGGGTGCTAAGCACAGCATTTGCCATGTTTCTTTTCCGTCCTCCGAGTTCTTCATATCTTTCCGCTTCTTCCATTAACTGACCCGAGTTCATATTTACAAGATTGTTCATTTGGCTGACAAATCCGTCGGAATCTCTAGAACTCAGTTGTCGGGTCGTGAGTAGCGCCTTGATGATCGACACCCAGCCATTTACTGAATGCGTATCCTGATCTCTCATTACTTCATGATCTTGAATCTTACTTTTTAGACGTTTATGTTCGATATCATTCGCCTTCCATTTTCTCAAGGTCTCGAATAGTTTTTCTCTGGCTTGTTTTAGCGCTTCCTTTGGATCATCTGAAAGTGCGAAATCCATTTGATTTACCGAAGATCTTCCCACAGTTCCGGCCATGGCGGAAATTCTGATCGCCGAATCTGCTTTTAGTCCGGCAAGCTTGGAATTGCGAGGAGTAATTGAAAGAGTGCGAATATCTTCCCGACTCAGAGCGTAAAATTTCGGAAAGAAAAATGCAGTCATGTTGAGGAAACAAACAATGCAGATAAAAAGTGATGTGACGAGCGCAAGCGTGGAAGGGCGAATGGATTCCTGAGATGAGAGGACCCACCAAGCCACTCCCCAAATTGCCGTGTTATAGACGACAAACGCAATACATTTTGATTCATTGTAATCCTGATGAACCCTCCGAATGCGATAACTTACCCAAAGACAGACAAAAATTAGAGCTAGTTCCAATCCGGCAATAATGTGAAAAGGGATCCATGATTTCGTGACGCAGTAGGGCTGAAATGCGCTTACTCGATAAAGCTTGGCATCGCTCAGTAATTGCCAGTCTAGCATGACAATTGTTAGAAGGCTTAGCATCATTCCCAGAGTCAGAATGAAATGCCACATGGAGATTTGACGAATCATCAGCTTATCATTGTTGAAAATTGTATGAATGTGATAGGTCTTGAGAAATAGAGAACCCATGACGAGAACAAATCCATAATTAAATAACCACGATCTTGTCTGGCAAATTGCATCTCCGGTCACGGGAAGAACGCTGACAAGTCCACTTCCGAATAGTAGACCAAAACCGATCCATGTAATGATGAGAAAGGATATAGAAGCTGAATAAATGGGACGACGATTTCGAAAAATTAGAGTGAGAAGTGTTCCGAGAATACTGAAAGAAATTCCTGCCGCGTTGGCCGCTCCGAGACCCCACTGATACGAGGTGTTGGGGGTATATTCGGAAGGATCATTGTCGACGATGATTTGCAGAGATCCGTTGAGAAAACCTTTCTGACTGCTACACGTGAAGGAAACCAGTACATTCTCTCCCGCCCACTGATCCGGACTAATAACAGAGGGATCGAAATTCACCTGAAGAGATCCAGTATGCGAATCCACGTCCAATTGCCAAGGATTTGCTCCCGAACTTGGGTTCATTAGATTGATTAGTGATGCGGAATAAGACGGGGTAATTCCAGACGATGCGGTACAAACTAATTGCATGTTCCAGGCTCCATTTCCGGTCAGAGTTGCGTCTGTGGAATACGTAACTACCTGTCTCTTTCCGAGATATGCGATACCGTCATATGTTAAAGGACTGGAGCATGAAAAATTAGCTGCACATTCCAGAGCGAGAGACAGAAGAGGTGGACTATCCGAAGGCCAGCCGGAAGTATATTGCCAAAGAGCGGAAGGATTAGGCCATTCCACCACAAATGATGAGTTTGGATACCAATTTCCGTTAAAAGAACTTCCCACCAGAACGGCCCCGCTACCCTGAATGTTATAAACGTCAATCGTAACAATCGCATTTCCCTGATCATCATGGTACCACTGTTCAAAGTTGGTTGCCGTCGACCACATTCCAGAAGATTGACCGTAATATGCAAAGGTGGCGCTTGGATCGAGATTAAAATTGGTCATTGGGATATCGATTTTCCATGGAGAAGAACCAGATCCTGTTTGTGTGATCAAATATGTTCCGTTATTCAATCCGGAAACAGAAGAAATGAAATTTGATGTTAGGCTCCCGACAATATCGGGAAAACTGGAAACATCGCTGGAAATGTTCAGATCGAGCGCCTGATTACTGAAAATGCAAAGATCGTTGGAGAACAATCCGGAAATTCCTTGACTTGCTAGAATAGCAGCATTTGCATTGTCGAAAATTTGAGACGCGTATGTGACCTGATATTGCGACAGCGCGGGATCATTCCATGATTCAAAGAGGCTAGCAATGTTGGAATTTAGAAGGGGAACGAAAGATGCTTGTTTCTTTCGCAATTGCAGGGTAAAAGTTCCGGAAAAATTGGATAGAGGCAATCCAATTTCCAGAGCCAGGGCGCTGACATTATTTCCGACTGAATCCATCAACGTTGGTCCCCAAATCAGCACATAGTTTTCTTGTAATAGACCACTTGTCAGTACATCAAACGCGCATTGTTTTCCCCGGGAAATGTCCATATCGAAATACATGATTGAAACTGGACTTGTAACGATTGACTGAATCGCATCGGGACAGCTCATTCCTCCCTGCATAAATGCGAATACTGTTCCGACTACTGCTGATCGAGCAATGTTTTCCACTTCCGTAAACTGGTTACTGTCGGTAATGTCAGCAAATACGGCCAAATTGTACCATTGGTAGGGATACATGAGGTTGTTCAGAGCATATCCGATTTGTGCCGGTCCAAGAGCCGAGACCGCAGACCACTGCGCAGCAAGAGCTGCTTCCGGGAATAATTCCTGAAAAGTAATGTCAGTAATACTTGACGCAATTGCGGGAACGGAAAACGCGTTACAGATCTGAGAAGTGATATCGTACAGTTCAGCAACATTCAAGGTTCCATGGATAACTGCAAGCGCGTTAGAATCAAGAGTATTAGAGCAGATTGTGCAGGAATCTCTATTGTTCTGACGAACTTGGAGTCCTTCCTCATAGTATGAATTTCCGCTTCCGACATCTAAAACAGTCAAATTATACTGGGGAATAATGGAAACGCTTGCCCAAAAAAGACATTGATCCGCGCTCGTCGAATTCCAAAGAAGAACTGGAACGGAAACATTAAACAATGAAGGAGATCCATGATGAATGGTTTGAAACGATGAAAACAGCTGATTCAGTGTTTCCGTCATAGCAATAGTTCCGGCAGACAGGGCAAAATATTCGGGAACAGAACTCATGTTTGGATTCGTCAGACCGATTTCAGTTGGGCGGAGATAGAACAGGTTGGGATCAACACGATATTCGATATTTAATGGGGGCAAGTTTTGACATTCAACAAAACTAAAGTTTTGCGGAGAACTTGGCTGACAAGCTTCCACGTTTATGACTGAGGCCGTGATTGCCAGGACGGAAACAAGTGCACGGACAACACAACGAAACATGGAGCGAAACATGTTATGAGGGATGAGGGATGATTGGTAAATCTCACCAATAAAAAATGAAAAAGTTGTTTTACTCCGAAAATTGATCCGAATAAAAGCTGGAAAAATTTTATGATTTCGAGAATCATAAAATTCGTCTGTGCAGTCTCGCAAAATTTGTTATACAACAAAAGATCTGTATTAAGCTCATTCAAGCATGAATTGATTTTTGAATTGAGCCGTGTATGATTGATCATGTTGAAATGGTTGTTTCGATCGTGAAAATTGATCATTATACGATCGAACGGAAAGAATGGTATACAAACGGCCAGCTTTCGACTTGGGAATTTTTTCGAAATGGAAAACGAGAAGGAGAACGCAAATCCTGGCGTGAAAATGGACAGCTCTGCGAACAGGCATTTTATCGAGATGGAAAACTAGAAGGAAAGCACATGTTATGGTATGAGAATGGAAATCCTTACGATCAATCGTTTTATCGTACTAATAAAAGACATGGAGAATTCAAGTTTTGGCATCTTGATGGGCAAATTCTTGTATGGAAGTTTTTTATTGAGGGAATGAACACCAGACTTGGACGTGTCGAGATACGCGCATTCCTTCGAATTATGAAGAATTTTCGGAGGGACGTTATCAGATCGACAAATACCGTACTCATTTCCGACTTGATCAAGATCATTTCTTAACCTCAATTTCCGATCATCTAGAAGATTGGAAATTTTACCGTGATGTTTGGTTACATGCGTCCATAAGCGGTGGCAAAATTGTAGTAAGGTGCCCCGGAACCATGAGACAGAGTATTATATCCGGTCAAAACGTTTGCCAGAGAGCCAAGACGGACATCATCAAGTCTGGCACCATTCACATATTGGTTTCCCGCATTTGCAGCGGTCAGAAGAGCGAGTTGAGAACCAAGAGGGACCTGCATGGCTGCTTGCTGGTTAAGCGCGGTGGAGTAATTGTAGGGGTCCCCAACGAATGCGGTCTTAAAATCGGCTGCGACCTGATTCACATCAGGCGCTTGAATCCCATCGAACGAAGGACTGACCGACATGATATTATTGAGCATGGACTAGAAAAAATGTAAAGTTGTAAAATTATGTAACTATATATGGTTAAAGTGATTTGGAATAATTTTCCACATATAATATAAATCGCTGATGTCTGTCACTCCATCATTTGATGGGGCTCAGAATGTCAATTCAGTAGCTGTAGATTTCCACACCGTTTTCGTGAGCGATCCGGCCCCGTATAGCAGTGTACTAAATCAATACATGCCGTTTCAGTCTCAAACACCTCCAATTAACAAGATATCGAAATCGGCGACAGAACTTATGAGATATACCGAATTGTCTCCAGAACACGAATCAAATTTTGGAAGTTATCAAGGTCCGTTTGCTAATTTGATATTCTCGTATGGAAAATAGATCCAACACGTTTTTTACCGATTTTATTGAATAAATCGTTTGTTAATCGCAAAGATCTACAAACAATGCCCGCATTCTGTTTAGCCGAAAATTGCGGCAGTATCAGTCCCGTTTATGGAAAACCTGGAACAACGAGGGGAGAATATTGTCAGAAACATGCTCCGGTTGAATACATTGATGTGAGGCACAAACGATGTCTAGCCGAAAATTGCAACAGTATCAGTCCTTCTTATGGGAAAGCTGGAACGAAGAAAGGAGAATATTGTCGGAAACATGCTCCCATCAACTATGTTAACGTGATGAGTAAAAGATGTTTAGCCAAAAATTGTGATAGTGTCAATCGCAGTTTTGGAAAGCCTGGAACGAAGAAAGGAGAATATTGCCAGAAACATGCTCCTGCCGAATACGTCGATCTGAAACATAAACGATGTTTAGCTGAAAATTGTGGTAGCATTAGTCCCGCCTACGGAAAATCTGGAACGAAAGAGGGAGAATACTGCAAGAAGCATGCCCCGGCCGAATATGTTAACGTGAAACACAAACGATGTTTAGCTGAAAATTGTGGTAGCATTAGTCCTAGTTTTGGAAAGCCGGGAACAAAGAAAGGAGAATATTGTAAGATACATGCCCCAGCTGAATATATCAATGTAATGGATAATCGATGTTTGGTTGAAAATTGTGACGTTATTAGTCCCACCTATGGAAAGCCGGGAACAAAGAAAGGGGAATACTGTAAGCTGCATGCCCCGGCTGATTATGCTAACGTAACATGCAAAAGATGTCTAGCCGAAAACTGCTGTATCATCGGACCCAGTTATGGAAAACCGGGAACAAAGAAAGGAGAATATTGTAAGGCGCATGCCCCGGCTGATTATGTTAACGTAACATGCAAAAGATGTCTAGCCGAAAACTGTAATATTATCGGACCCAGTTATGGAAAACCGGGAACAAAGAAAGGAGAATATTGTAAGGCGCATGCCCCGGCTGATTATGTTAACGTAGTAGATAATCGATGTTTAGCCGATAATTGTGATAACACTAGACCCAGTTATGGAAAACCTGGAACACGGAAAGGAGAATATTGTAAGACGCATGCCCCGGCTGAATATATTAATGTAAAAAGTAAGAGATGTTTAGCTGAAAACTGTAACAGTATCGGACCCAGTTACGGAAAACCGGGAACAAAGAAAGGAGAATATTGTAAGATGCATGCTCCAATTGACTACATTGACGTAAAAAATAAACGATGTTTAGCTGAAAATTGCGATAGTATCAATTGTAGTTATGGAAAACCGGGAACAAAGGAAGGAGAATATTGTAAGACGCATGCCCCAATTGAGTACATTAATGTAAAACATAAACGATGTTTAGTCGAAAATTGTAATAGTATCGGACCCAGTTACGGAAAACCTGGAACAAAGAAAGGAAAATATTGTCAGAAACATGCCCCGGTCGGTTACATTAATGTAAAACATAAACGATGTTTAGCTGAAAATTGCAATACTGGCCCTAGTTATGGATTTTCCGGATATTCTGAAGAGTACTGTTCTAAACACAAATTACCCAGAATGATAAGATATCCCAAAAATAAACCAAAAGAACAGGATATCGTATGTCAATTTTGCTCACATTCAATTCATTATAATGAAATTTATTGTTCCGGTTGCAAAAGATACCTCGAACTGAAAACCACAGTAAAATCAAAAGAAAAAGAACTTCGAGTTATGACATTACTTGACGATCATAAAATTGAATATATCAACGATCAACGGGTAACCGATGGTTGTTCCTCCCGCAGGCCAGATTTTCAGATTTGCTCCAACAATGGTATTATCATCCTGGAAGTAGACGAGAATCAGCATCGATCCAAAACTTATTCTTGCGAATGCGAAATTACCCGTATGAAACAAATCTACTATGATTGTGGAGTTTCTCATCTACTATTTATTCGATACAATCCTGATAAATATAAAGCATTGAACGGAGCAGTATTTAATCAAGATAAAAGAGAAGATTTACTGATAAAGTTAATTCGAAAATACATCGATGATAAATTTCCTTCCAATTTGGGGGTTCTTTATTTATTTTATGATGGATTTACCATGAATTTGGAACCGGAAGAAATCGTCGTAATCTGATATACGGGAAACACATTAAACATTTGTCTTGCACGCAAGACAAATGAACAATTAAACATATATCTTATCTTCCTAAAAACTAACAAATAGCACAATGGGTTCAATTATGAAATATCTTTGTTTGGACAGTTCATGGAGGAATCGAATCAACTATCCAAATCCTGCCGATTATGTAGCACAAGTTGCATATGGTCCGGGTTCAGCATTGAACGCATTTCAGGCTCTCAGTCCTGTCGCCGATTCTTTTCCGACAGCCGTTGGTCTAACTCAAGCAGGATCGACGACAACGCAAGTTGTCCTAGCGGCAAACTCCTCTACAATTGTAAATTTTTATAATAATCTATATTTGCAGATCGGAACACAGTTTTCTATTATTACTGCATATAACCCAACTACTCAAACCGCCACCGTTGCCACAGCATTTAGCGTTCCCCCACCAGCCGGAACAACTTATTACATTCGCGGAGCTCTTCCCACCCTTTCTTCCAATCTGGTTGCCGGAAGCACGCAATTGATCTTGAATTTGGGTTTATCGGCATCTACTGTAGATCAAGCATATCAAGGCTTCTACATATATTTTACTTCCGGACCCAATATTGGAACCGCTACACTCATCGCTAGTTATAATGGAACTACTCAACAGGCTACTCTCGCTAAAGCGCTCGCTTTCTTACCCGGGGCAACTGATGCCTATGATATTCTTCAATATTCCGGAGATTCATGGAGCCCAGTAATCTATTCCGGAACAACTGGATTTAGTCAGCCGGTCTGCTATTCCATTGAATTGTGCTATTTAATTGTTCCCAATCAGACCATTACTTCCGGATATGGAGGAACTTTGAATAACTATCCCTATTTAGATTTGGCGCTTTTCAATGAAGGAAATCAGCATGCAGATAAAGTGCTATATAGCAACAATCCCAATGAACAGAGTGTACTTTTCCGAGTCCCGTTAGGATTGAACATTAACACGGAGACGTTTTTCACCCTCAAGGATAGCAAATGTATTCAAGTAGTAAAACTCAAGCTTGATCAGCCTTTACGTTTTCGCATCACACTTCCGAGCGGAGATCCAGTCATTTTTGCCACGGCTGATAATGTTCCGCCAGAAAATGTTAATCCATTGGTTCAAATTAGTGCGACATTTGCATGCCGAAGAATTGACGGATCGTTAAGTTCATCTTCAGACCGATAAATCAATAATAACAATGATGTATTACATGAATGGAAAGTTAGATGGAGAGCGTCAAATTTGGTACGACAACGGGCAGTTGGGAATGCGAGAATTTTATCGGAATGGAGAAAGAGACGGAAAACGTGATTATTGGCATGAGAACGGTCATCTTCATTTTCAACAGTTCTTTCGAAACGAGGAACTTATTGATGAAGATTTTAATTTCACAAAAAGAAGAGCATTTCTTCGAACTATCAGATATTTTCGAAAATATATGATTGACTCAATAAATCATGTGCTCATTTCCGATTTGGCAGCAATTGTTTTCGGGGGCGTTTGACGCCCCCGTTCCCCCAGAATAAACGAGGAATAGAAGAATGAGGAACCCGAAGAAGCGAACAAAAAAGGTGAAGGGGGTCCGGGGGAATGAGCGAAGCGAATGCTCCCGAAATTAGGCCAGAAACATCTTCTCGAAAGAGGTCAACATTTCCACGTCTCTTTCACTGAGATTTCCTCTTCCCTTTCTATGAATAGATAACAGACCGGCAAGACCCAATTGTTTGTCAATGTACAATTCCAATGCATAAATAATCAGGTTTGCAGCATTTTCGGAAAGACGAACGCTGCTTGTATGGTTTCGAGCAATTTCTTTGATTAGTCGTTCGAGAGGAGCTTTTGGTAGATGAACGCAATTGATCTGTTTAAATTGATAGAATCTAATCTGTCGAATCAATGAAGAGGATTTACTCGATCTCTTTCTGGGTACAACGACGCCCCCAACTGCTCTTCGCGATTTTCCTTTTCTTCTACTTGATCTATGCGACTCATAAGATTCGCATCGCTTGGATGGGGGAGAACCATAGATTTTCGGAACAATATCTCCACCATCTTTTAATTGACGTAAGCCATTTTGCACGTCGGAAGATGAAAGCGTAACTCGGCGATCATGAACCATGTAAATTACGCTTTTACCAACCAAATCTTGCAGAAACATGAGGGCCTTTGATCGCACTTTCTCAAAGGCCTTGGAACTGAGATTTTGAACATGTCCAGTTCGTAAAGCGATTCTACGAAATTGCGCACGCTTTAGTTGTGAACCGAAACTTTTCTGCTCACGGCTCATTTAATTTAAATTCTGTGCAAGAAAAATAATCATGAAGTTTCCAAACAATTCGAAAATTATTGAAGAATAATTTCTAATCACACATCAAACAACACTCTAATGCCTGGCCGTAAGAAATCCCGTAGTCCTAAGTCCAAATCTAAGAAGTCTAGATCTCCTTCCCGCAAGATGTCAGCCAAGTGCGGAACCAAGGCCCACTGGGTCAAGGGTCATAAGCGAACTGGCGGTGTCCGAGTACCCGGTCACTGCGCTGACAATCCTCGCCATTAAATCCGGGGGCATTCGCTTCGCTCATTCCCCCGGGCCCCCTTCATGTTTTCAAGAACTTTTTTGTTCGCTTCCCACGGGAACTCTCGCTTCCCCGGACCCCTCACATGTTTCCAATTCTGTTCTGGGGGGCGCGGGGGAGCCAAGCTCCCCCGAATTATGAAAAACCTCTTTTCATAATTCTTTGCTCAGATTCTCTTACAATTCCGTTTCAACTGTTTCTGCAATCAGATTTAAAGGATCCAGACCACTTTTGCAACATCAATGAGTTCAAGCAGTAAATCCTCGAATCAATATTCCGACCAATTTCAAGAACTCAGCATCAGTTCACGGGTTCTAGAGAAAGAATTCGGAAGAGGTGAGTTACAGCCAGCTAAATTTTACGGAATCACAATCTCCAAGATGGGAGATTCGCGAAACAGTCCCTTTAAGAAACTCAAAGTCGTAGCCATGAGTCAGAAGGTGCCAATCGAAGATAGAATGCGAGCTGTTCGTTACATGGATAGAATTCCCCATGTTCAGAAATTGGAATTATGTTTAGAAGCCGCCCGGAAAATTATTGACCATGATGATTGTCCGATAGGCGAAAGATACTGGTGGTTTAGCAACAATGAAAAGATTACGAAACTTTCGGGAGATTTAGTAAGATCTTGCCATCATTACTTTTTCAATCTGGGTTTTGAACGGCCACATTGGCCTCTCATCCTCCGTCTCTTAAGCGCATCACAAATTTATACTTCAGAACTGCATCACAATCCTGTCTGGACAAAAGCTCGAGAATTTATCTTGAAACTTGCGCTTGATAAAGATGAATCTGTTCGCATTCGGGGAGAAGCCGCTGATATTCTATCTCGACAGGTTGTGATGGAAGACGGAATGATCGGAAGACAAATTCTAAATCAGTTGGGAGATCTATACGCCGAGCAAAAATTTTCAAATGTTTATAACAATGCGCAAAACGTACATAATGAAGCAATTTCCGAATCCGTCATGGGAATCATCCGATACCTTTTACAAGAGAAAGGCCGCCGACTGTATCGGGAACAAAATTTGGACGAGAAAGCCAAGGAAGAAGAACTGAACACTTCTGGATTTACCGCTTCTGCTACGAAGAAGGCTGGAACTGAACAAAATACTGGCGATATTCATGAACGTCTAATTGTCCTGACAAAAGATATGGATGCTTCGAAGAAGGGTAAAATATTCTCAGCCTTCAATTTCGCACTTATTCATCCGGTCAAGTATGAGGGAGTAACAGCCTCTGATCTGATGGTCTTAATCTGGAATAAAATTCAGAACCAAACTTCCGACCTAAAAACCGAATTAGAAAAACGCTTCATGGAGGAGCTCCATGACATGATTGCAACCGATGGTGCATGTTCAACCGGAATTGTCAGCCGATTGGTTAACGTGCTGCAAGGATATGTTCAAGAGGAAGGTCTGCAAATTAAAATGTCAATCAAGGATCAAGTTCGGGCAAATGCATTTGCACGTCTGCAAAGCAATCTTAAATTCTTACCTGATGATAACCAAGAGAACATTCTTTCCGAATTATCCGAGGACGGTTTCAACAAACCATTTACCCGAGAATTTATCAAAATTTATGGAGTAGAGGAGGAGCTTGAAAAAGAGTTTGTGGATGCCAAGCTGATTGATAAGAAAACGTTTACGGAAATTTATAGACGTGTTTTAGCCGATTTTGTCGGAGTGAATGATGAAACTCAACTTGACCAGTTTCTCTCATCTAAATAAAGATTATATATTAGGAGACCAATTCGATATCCATATATCAAATTGTACTAAACAGGGGCAGAATCAAATACTATTTACGTTTTAGATTTCACGGACGAGCTTCCGCTTGAATTTTGCGGAACATTAAGTTCCTCAGTTGAAGGGTCTTCATCAATTTCTCCATCACATCCACAACAGGAATTGTTCGTCCCGCAATGAAAACGATCCTTAAGATGGAATCCATGCAATAGGAATGAAACAATATTCAGAATAATCAAAGTAAGTGTTGTTGGCTCCATTTTTGATTATGTATTTTGATTTTAGTTAGAATTTTGGGGGAGCTCAGTGCCCCCGTACCCCCAGAATAGACGAGGGAACATGTGAGGGGGCCGGGAAGAAAAGTAAAAAGTTCTCGAAAACATGAAGGGGGTCCGGGGGAATGAGCGAAGCGAATGCCCCCGAGCGAATGCCCCCGAGCGAATGCCCGAAAATGATTTTTTATGGTTGGATATACGGCGAAACCATATCCATTCAATCAATGTCCACATCGTCGTCTTCATCCAAAACCATCGCGACGTTAATTCTTTGGGGTGTGGGAAGATCAACGTTTACGATAAAAGATATCGATCTATCCACCTACAAACTTGCGGATAATGAACTGGTCAACGTTTGTTGTTTGCGAGTCTCCAAGATTGATAAAACCACGTATGACAAAGACGCGTTTTGGACATTTTGTCTAAACAATCTTCCGTTGATGAAGGTGCTGGTATCTATTCAGTTTGAATGTTTCATCGAAGATCATTCGGTAATAGTACAGTTTGATGAGATGCTACGATATCATCAGATTCATTATCATATGAGCAATCTCAATTATGCCCGCTACATAATTTGCCCGAAAATAATGAATTCCAGTAATCCTTATAAAAAGCTCACTTTATCGGAATTTATTCAAAGTCAATCGGAAATGTACTCAAAACTATCTGGTAAGAATATTGCGGAATAAAGATTATATCGTAAAGATTGATCATGATGATCAATCTTGAATGTTTCGATTTTACGAACTTATACGGGAACTGTCTCCGCTTGGCATTATTGTGTGTCTGTTCGAAAAATCCGTGTTTTGAGTTTGCGTTTTCTGCTTGGTTTATTCCCGACTTGTATTTTTGTCCCTATTGTTAGATCTCCTCGAATTTGCATGGAAACATTGACTTCAAAATTATCTTTTATTTCGCTATTCGGAAGAGATGGAACTTGTACCGCAGAAGCAGCCTGACAATGTTTAATTCCCACCAATTTAATACTGTCTGTTGCGCAATCGCAAAAATTCTTGTCAGACTCGAGTGAAAGTTCCAGTTCATGCCCGAAATGACAATCCATAGCACAGACCGCGCAAACTCCCACATTAGATTGTCCCGGACAAGTTTTGCATTTGTAGAATGGTTGAAAAAGATAATTTGTTTTCATAACTCCGTAAGAACATTCATGATGGGTCAGACAGTCCATAGCAATGTCGGAAATTTCCTTGTAAAATGTTCTTCTAAATGTTGATGGTGGCCTCCCAGTATAAATGTCATTATTTGACATATGAATATTTCCGGGAATGCATTCTGTTACAAAACCGGAATTTTCTTTATCTGCCAGCTTAGTTATATCGATAATTTTGCAAATTAGACTGACCATACGCTGATTCGTAAAATCATAAGTTACAGATTCGAATCCAAGATAGCGTAAATCTCCGATTTTTGCAGGCCGATTTATTTCATCAATCCAATGCCCAAACCATTCAGCATCGGTTTTATGTTCTTCAATGTGTGATAAGAGTCGAAAATTTGGCATATGATGCTGTTCTTTACATCCGTAACATATGCCAGGGAATTTCTCACACTGAAATCTCAAATGTTTTTCAAGCTCTTTTGCTGGAATTATAGACTCACATCCCTCCATTATACATCGCTGCATGGAAGCGCAAACCTTGTGATTATATTCGCCGATAGCCTTGTGAATAAAAACAGCCTTGTTGGACCCGCGAAAATCACAAAATTGACATTTAGCGTCAGCTTCTCGACATGTGCGAGAATGTTCTTCCGCATCATTCTTCCAGACTTTAATTCCGCATCTTTCACACTTCTTATACCCTCCCCATTCACAACCATTTCGCAAATGATTGATCAATACCGCTTCATTGAGCCCGATTGTGCCCGTCCATTTACATCCTTTATCATGATGAGGACAGCGAATCGAAAGGTTGGAAATTATCTTGATGGGATAACTGGCGGGAGCGGGTTTGTTGATAACATCAGCTCTACAAACTGGACATCTAGGTCTGGTAGATGTAGATTGCCATGCTTTTACCAAACAATTGTCACAAAAGAGATGAGAACAGGATAAATTTGGAGGACCACGAACTACTTCATGACATATACCACAAATTAGATCTTCCGGAATAGTTGAAAACATGTCTCTTGGATAACCGGATAGTTTGAAAAGATCCAATTGTTCCCGACTTCTCGAGTTATCAGACTGTTTAGATTCCATTGTTGGTTGTTTGGAGGAAAAAAGCTCCTCATAAAGATCATCCATATCTTTCTCGTTCATCAGATCTTCTTCATTCTGTTCGTTCATCTTTTGATCTCCATTTACTATACTTAATAACAGTTCATTTTCGATAGCCAAAAATTTAGAATCATCAAGCATGACAATTTCTCGGTTACTCATCAATTTAGAATCGAGATTGATAATTATGATAGAACTGGAAATAAAATCACTTTTCCGCAAGTGTTCGGAAATGTCGGTTAAAATGTGAAAAATTTTGACAGCTTAAGGACGTTGAGTCGACTACGCAATGTCGGTTAAAACACAACGAACAAAGTTAAACGAAATTTTAGACCATGTTTCCGAGTCTCAAACTGTTCCGGAAATGGATCTGAAATCCGCTGAAATGGAAGATCTTGTCGAGAATTTTATAGATGGAAGCAAAACATTCGAACAACGCAAGGCAATTCGTGATGAATTGTGCAGAAGAGATCTCGATCTCGGAAGAGAGGCCGTTACGAATGTTTGTCGTTCATATGAATATTCCAACTCTAAAGATCTTCTTGCGTTTATTTGTTTTCTTTTTGAATCGGGAACTCTGGATATATTTGAGAAATTGGAATGTTCCCGAACCTTGCAGAGCGCAAATCATCCATCTGTTAGGGAATATTGGTTAACAATTTTGCAGGAATTTCAGAATCAGCGAAAAGAAGAGCGACCATCAATCTCTTTATATATTGATACTCTCAGATTCTTAATGGATGGAAAATTTGAGGATCGAGTGGTTGATTGTATAAAATGGCTATGTCTCGAATGTCCTGCAGCATTTCTTTATCGGACAATTGTTTCAATCTATCGAGAATCGACCACTCCGCATAATCCCGATCATGATCCACCTCGTGTAATTTCGATAGAATATTCGCACTGTTTGTACCAAACATTCTTCCACTCTACGACTGATGATCAATATCGAATTCTATCTGCGCAGTATCTCTTGAATAATAAAATTGATAATGTCGTCACTGAAGAGTGTCTGTTATCGATCGCCTCCGATTCTTCCCGACCTCACCAAATTCGAGCGGATGCAGCAGATACGTTGGTGAAATTGGGATCCGAGAATGCATATGGTCGAGGGCTTGATATTCTC
>Ga0335071_10000727_pt1 | contig 35728 bp, 27 predicted proteins | sample Lox_Sample_15_FD_206724 | JGI IMG/M metagenome (GOLD analysis project Ga0335071, IMG submission 206724) | Soil microbial communities from Loxahatchee National Wildlife Refuge, Florida, United States - Lox_Sample_1.5 | ecosystem: Environmental > Terrestrial > Soil > Wetlands | place: USA...
GGCCTCAGACTTTAAAAGGAGAGCATACCGTACAAACAGCCCCTATTCCAGCCGAAGGCCCGTTCAAGAAAGTCGTAGAGCCGGGATCCTTAAACGAGCATGCATATATTCGGTTAGCGACGCTTTATCGGGATCAAGGCAAACTCTCCCAGGCCGAAGACCCATTCAAGAAGGCCATCGAATTAAACCCTAAAAACACCGATGCATATCTTAAATTAGGCTGGCTGTATCAAAGTCAGGAAAAGTTCTCCCAGGCTGAGTCTGCATTCAAAGAAGCCATCAAGCTAAGGCCCCAAAGTGATGGTGCATACGTTGGATTAGGATGGTCTTATCACATTCAAAATAAGCCTTCTCAGGCTGAAGGCGCATTCAAGAAGGCCATCGAATTAAACCCTAAAAACACCGATGCATATCTTAAATTAGGCTGGCTGTATAAAAGTCAGAAAAACCTCCTTCAGTCCGAAGCCTCATTCAGGAAGGCAGCCGAATTAGACCTTCAAACGTCGTGTTCGCATCTGCAATTAGGAATTTTTTATCGAACCATAGGTAATTTTCCTCAGGCCGAAGCCTCATTTAAGAAAGCCATCGCATTGAATCCTAGCGATGACGCTGTATATCTTGAATTAGGCACGTTTTATCGAACTCAAGGCAAACTTCCTCAGGCCGAGGAAGCTTTCAAAAAAGCCGTTGCGTTGAACCCCCAAAATAACCGGGCATACGGGATGTTAACTTCACTGTACGAAGAAATGGGTAAACCAGAACTGGCACAAGAATGCGGTAAAAATACAAGAGAGTTAAAAGCCGGATATTATGCGCCTCTTACGATTGATAATTATCATAAGCTTAAAGAAGTCATAAGCGGGAAAGGCATCCGTTTAGTGTGTGTGCAGTATCCTTTGCGTAACATAGAGCCATTAAAAAAGATATTTAAAGACCGCGCAGAAGGCATCATATTTGTGGATAATGAGCAGATATTCAAAAAAGCCGTCAAAGCAGCAGGTTACTCTGTTTATTTTATCGATATGTTCGGCGGCGACTTCGGCCACTGCACCGATAAAGGCAACAAGCTTTTAGCTGAAAATATCGCCAACGTCATCCTAAAAGAAGTGTTTCATAAATAAAGATACTCTTCGCTTTATATTTGACTTCCTTGCGGATTTACGCTAAAATACTTTCCACGCATCGGTAATAAAACTGGGCCATTAGTGCAATCCGGCTATGCATACGATATGAGGGATGAGCTAATGGCTGATATGCGATAGCTTTGGGCCATTAGCTCAATTGGCAGAGCAGGACACTCTTAATGTCAAGGTCGATGGTTCGACTCCATCATGGCCCACCATAAAAAAATCCCCCTAGCTTACTCAGCTAGGGGGATTTTTATTGCGAAAGGGTTATTCCTTAGATTCTTTTTCTGCCAAGGCTTTCTCTACGACTTCGATGATTTCGGGGGAGGTAACCGGCTTTGCCAAAACGTACTGCTTGCCGGGGACATCTTTCAAAGATTGTTCTTCTTTGCGTACCACCATTCCGCTTAGCAAGATTATCGGAATAGAAGCCATCGCCGGGTGTTGCCGTAAAGCAGCCGCGACTTCGCTTCCTTCCATATCCGGCATAACGATATCAAGAATAGCAATGTCCGGCAGGTGTTTTTTAGCCAACGCCTCAGCCTCGGCGCCTTTGGTGGTGGAGATCACCTCATAGTTTTTTCGCCGTAGTATTTTCTCGAGAAAATGAACTGAGTCAACCTCATCATCGACAATGAGTATTTTCTTTTTCTTGTCAATCCAGGCCATGTCGGTACCTCCCTTTAAAAAAACACCATAATTAAAATAATCCTACTCCTTTTCTAAGGGGTTGTAAAGCAAATTTTTGAGAAGCCAGACGAGAAATAAATAGACAAACCCCAATAATCATATTAGAATAACCGTAATTATACTTTATTACTAACCTTCTTAAAAACAGGAGGCAGGGCAGATGAGAAGGGCTATCGTCGTCTTGTATGTGGCATCCTTTTTCTTTTACGGCCATGCGTTTGGCGCCGGTTCAGGGGCGTACCGCCTGGAAGTCCCGGATGCAGAAGCGATGGGGAAAGGTTCGGCATTTGTCGCTCAAGCCAGTAACCCTGCTGCGATCTACTACAATCCCGCCGGTATCACTCAGTTAAAAGGAGATAACTACATATCTGTAGGGACCACGATTATCCAGCCGTTCATGACGTATAAAGACAATGCCGGCAGCAAGACCCGGCGGCACGATCAGGTCTTTATCGTTCCCCATACCTACTTCGTAAGCGATTTCGGAATGAAGAAATTGGCGTTTGGCGTCGGCGCCACCTCTCCGTGGGGCCTGGGTACGCAGTGGCCGGACGACAGCTTTTCGAGATATGTTTCCACAAAAGCGGATATGACGGCGGAAGAAGTCATGCTCGTCGGCGCGTATAAGGTAAATGACCAGTTTTCGCTGGGGGTAAGTTTTGATTATACGTCTGCGAAAGTGAATAAGAAGAAACAGCTTGCGCAGCTGGGAGGGCCTGACGGCACTTCTCAGCTTAAAGGCGAAGATAATAATATTTGGGGGTATCGCCTCTCGGCGCTCTACCGGCCCAACGACCGCCATAGCTTCGGCCTCATGTACCGCAGCGCAAAAGACGTAAAATACCGCGGTAAGCTTTACTTGACCGGCCTCACCGGGGACGGTTTCAACTACGAGCACATCTTTGGCGACAGCACCTCGTATCAAACCGATGTTTCCGCAAAGTCAAGGTTGCCTCAAAGCATTGTTGCCGGCTACTCCTACAAGCCTTCGAATAAATGGATTTTTGAAACCGATGTGGAATGGATGGATTGGAGCTCAACGAAGCAGGAATACGTAACCTATGAGTCAGAAACCGACCCCACGCGCCTGTTCTTCCTTGGCATCGGCAATCCGGCGCCCAGGGATTGGCGGGGCGTTTTTTCCTATTCCTTCGGGGTCGAGTATAAGGTGAATGAAAAATGGAGCTTACGCAGCGGCTACTTCTATCACAAGAACCCCATCCCCGAAGCTAATTTCGATACCGTCCTGCCGGATTCGGATTCCAATAGCGTCACCGCCGGCGTAGGGCATAGCTTCAACGATAAGCTCAGGCTCGATTTTGCGTATGCGGCGATGTTCTACCGGGAAAGGACAATTAACACGGGAGCCGGGATAAGTACGGGGACCAATATTGACGGCAAATACAGCCAGTTCGTGAACCTCTACATGGTAACCCTGGGTTACAAGTTCTAAAAATGGGCAGCCTCAGATAGGAGCCGAGTGTATGACTGATAAAAGGCAGTTCCCTCGCATCGAAGCGGCGTTTCCCGTGCGCATAGAGCCGGATTTTATCGGCGAAACTGAAGATTTGAGTGAGGCAGGATTGAGATTGGCCCTGGAGAATCCTCTCCTGCTTTCACAGGCGAAAGCGAAAATCGAATTAACCCCTTCGGAGCACATTGAGACCACATTCAGGGTGATCTGGAACAAGCGCCTCGTCAGCAAGGGGCAGTTTACTTACGGAGTCTGTTTTATCCGGTTTAGCCAAAAGAACATTGAGGCATTACGCCACCTTGTCATCGTGAATAAGATCCAGCCCGTCCTTGATGCGATAAAAGAAAAGGACGCCAAGGACCAGGTAGCGCGGTTCTTTCTTACCGAGGTGAAAGGGTATCTTGGCAAGGCCGAAGAACTTAATAAGCTCCTTTTGAATAATAAGATCAAGCCTAAGGAGATCGAAGAAAGGCTGGCACATCTGAATGATTTCGTTGTCCAGAAAGCAGATGAGCTTGATGCGGCAATACATAACAGGATATACACCAAAAAGATCAAAGAGGCCTTTCGTGCATTAGTCAACTGCTGGACGAACAAGGGCCTGATTACCAAGCATGCCCTCCAGAAGCCGAGGGGTTACCCCGGCGATTATGAGCTCATCGAAGTGGTGTATGACAAGAAGCCTATTTCCGAAGGGATCGGTTTCTATTACGATAAGGATTTTCTTGATAACGAATATGCGGTAGGCGTACGCGAGCGCAAGAACCGCATGAAACGCCTCCTTAAAGAGCAGATAGAGTTGAACGGGAAGAATAAATTGAATATATTGAATTTAGCCTGCGGTTCCTGCCGGGAACTGCGCGAAATGCTGCTTGAAGAACATTTTGCGCCTTCGAAAGAAGTGAATTTTGTATGCCTGGACCAGGACAGGGGCGCACTGGAGTTTGCCCGCAAGCAGCTAGGGCATCTGCCTAAGAACGTTTCTTTCCGGTTTGTAGAAGAGAACGTCCTTAACCTGACCGACAAAAATAAATCCCCGCACGCTCTCTCGGGTTTTGACATCATTTACAATATCGGCCTTGCAGACTATTTACCCGATAGGGTTCTCAAAAGGCTTATCGGTTTTTGCTGTGATGCCATGGTAAAAGGAGGAAAGTTCATTATCGCCCATAAAGACATCCTGGAACATAAGCCTCTGCAGCCGAATTGGTTTTGCGATTGGGAATTCTATCCGCGTACGGAAGATGAGCTCCTGCAAATGATACATAGCATGAAACTGGACAACTTCTCTGTCCAAAAAGAATACCTCGAACCAAGCTGTATTTTCTTCCTGACACTTACCAAAAACTGATGTGGGGATATAAAGAGCATTTTATCTTCGCACTCGCCTTTGCCTCTTTCACCACCTTCATTTTAGGGATATTCGTGTACCTGAGGGGTAAAGGCAAAAAAATAAAACTTATCTTTGCTCTTTATTCCTTTAGCATCTCCTGGTGGAGCGGAACCCAGATCGGCAATATCTACGGGCCGACGCTGGAGGCTTCCGGCCACTGGGCGCGCGTCGAGCAAATGGGGGTAGTTTTTATCCCCACTCTCTTCCTGCACTTTGTATTTACCTTCCTGGGCATGACGCGAAAGCTGCTCTTGAGGTTCTGTTATATCTTCAGTTTCGTCTTCGCGCTGCTTTCCCCTACGACAAAACTTATTTCTCCGGGAGCCGAAAGGAAGTTCGGGGTTATCAACTTCGGCAATCCCGGGCCCTTATACGGGATGTTGGTGGCTTTTTTTGTTATTTGTGTTGTGTACGGGATCTACCTGCTTGTCAGGGCATATCTGAATTCTACGGGCTCGCGCCGCAATCAGCTAAAATATCTTTGGTTGTCGTATGTCGTTGGGTATCTCGGAGGGGCCCCCAATTTCTTTATCGTATGGAATGTCAACATCCCCATCGTCAACCCCTATGGAGCATACTTGGCGCCCATTTATGCCGTGATTATCGCATACGCTATTTCGCGTTACAGCCTATTGGATGTCAATATAGCCATAACGCGCGCAGGCATATTCGGCATGGTATATACCCTGGTTTTGGGCATCCCTTTCTGGCTGGGGTTCAAGTTTCTTGGCCCAGGCCAATGGATCATCCCCGTCTCGGTCATGGCGGTCTTTGCGACCATCGGCCCCTTTACCTACCAATATTTACGCAGAAGGGCCGAGAAAGTAATTCTTAAAGAACAGCATCGTTACCAGCAAACCCTCAGGAGGCTTTCCGCTACCATGACGCTGGTAAAGGATTTGGACCGGCTCTCAAAGCTTATTGTCTACCGCGTTGCAAGAGCGGTTAAGGTCGAATTTGCCTGTATTTATTTAGCCGATAAAAACAAAGGATGCTTCTTGCGTAAAAGCCCTTACGCAGCTGCGTCAGCGTACCCCGATTTTCCTGCCGAAATACCCTTTGACGGCAAGATAATCGCGTTCCTGGAAAATAAACATCAACCGGTATTCGCCGAAGAGTTGTCGCCGGATATGCATCGCGATTTTAATCTTAAAAGCGGCCTTATCGTGCCGTCCTTTGTCAAAGACAGGCTTCTCGGATTCTTGACATTAGGCCCGAAGTCTCAGAATAGAATATATACGCGGGATGACGCGGAGATCTTCGAAGTGCTGGCTAATCAAGCAGCGCTGGCTATCGAGAACACGGAATTCATCCAGGAATCCCAGAAAACCCAGGCGCAGCTTTTTGCGGCCGAGCGCATGGCATCGATGGGCACCATGGCAGGGGGCCTGTCGCATCAGATAAATAACCGTTTTCATGCGATCGCTATGGCTGCCTCCGATACGGCCGATACGCTCAGCCTGCTGGACGCGGAGCAGGCGGGCAAAGAGGAAATAAAAGCGGTCCTCAGCCAGATAAAACATGCGTTGGGGCGGATCAACGAAAACACTAAACACGGCGGGGCGATCGTCAACAACTTCTTGAATTTCTCTCAGCCGGACCGCCTTAACCGGGGAGTAGGCCAGTTTGATATCAGGGAACCGCTGGAGCGGGCGGTCGAGATGGTGAAGCTGAAGTCATCCATCACCGATGAATATATGAAACGTGAAATCTCTGAAAGCCTGCCGCAGATACAGGGCGACCTGGTATTGCTCCAGGAGGTTTTCTTCAACTTGATCGATAATTCTTTTGATGCCATAAAAGAAAGGGAACGGCTTATTAAAGACGGCAGCTTACGCAATCCCGAACAGTATAAAGGGCTCATCACGGTCGCTATCCGCAAGATAGATTCGACCATCTCGATACAGATCCAGGACAACGGTATAGGCATAAAAGAAGAAAACCAAAAAAAGCTATTCTCCCCGTTCTTTACCACTAAAGCCACTTCTTCCAAAGGGACCGGCCTCGGACTTTTCGTCATACAAAAAATAATCGCTGCGCATAACGGCCAGATAAAACTGCACTCCGAATACGGACAGGGGACACTGATCGCCATCACCTTGCCCATATCTGTGAAAAAGGAAAAATAAGGGGTGTACGCAGTGAGTAAAAATTACGAATTGCTGGATCATACGGCCGATATCTACGCTAGGGTTAAGGGCGCCAGCCTCACCGAGCTTTTTGCGCATTGCGCCGAGGCGATGTTCGATATTATCGCCACAAAACAGCAGGTAAAAGACCGCCGTGTGCATTCGGTCATCATAAAACAAACCGCCGCCAACCCCGAAGATCTATTGATCAACTGGCTCAATGAGCTGCTTTCTTTATCGGCCGTTAAGCGGCTCATATTCCGCAGCTTCAAAATCACCGCAATAGACAACTGCAGCTTGAACGCCAGGGCAACGGGCGAGGCAGTTGTCAATTATGCCTTGAACGTCGAGATCAAGGCAGCCACCTATCATAAACTTAAGATCGTACACGGCAAAGATGGCTGGGTGGCCGAAGTCATATTCGATGTATAGGTGATCGCATGGCACAGGCATGGCAGGGGCCGTTAGAAAAAATTGACGACTACCGATGGCGCATTCCTAAAGGCGCCAAGCCGGGGATGCGTGTGCCCGGGGTCATTTACGCCGATGAGAAGCTTCTCAAAGACATACGCAATGACCAGGCGCTCGAACAGGTCGCCAATGTGGCGTTCCTGCCCGGGATCGTCGGCTGTTCTCTTGCCATGCCCGATATCCACTGGGGCTATGGATTTCCGATCGGAGGGGTGGCGGCTACCGATATTGCCGCCGGCGGCGTAGTCTCTCCCGGAGGGGTCGGTTTCGACATCAACTGCGGCGTCCGGATGCTCAAGACCAACCTTCAATACGACCAGGTCAAAGGCAAGATGCAGGATTTGGTGTATGCGTTATTTTCGGATGTTCCCGCCGGTGTCGGCTCAGAGGGCGACATCCGCGTCACCCCCAAAGAAGAAAAAGAGATCCTGGTTAAAGGGGCGGAGTGGGCGGTGAAAAAAGGTTACGGTACAGAAGACGACCTTGAGTGTACCGAGGAGCGCGGCGCTATCCAGGGCGCAGACCCCGACGCCGTTTCCGAACGCGCCTACCAGCGAGGCAAGCGTCAATCCGGCACTCTCGGCTCAGGCAATCACTTCCTTGAAGTACAGGTGATCGACCAGTTGTATGATGCGCGCCTGTGCGACCAGTTCGGCCTGGACCTGGGCCAGGTTACCGTGATGATCCATTCCGGCTCCCGCGGCCTGGGGTATCAGGTCTGCGATGATTATGTGCGCGGCATGGTCGGCTGCCTCCAGAAATATCGTATCGATGTTCCTGACCGGCAGCTTGCCTGCGCGCCGGTTGAATCCGGCGAAGGAAAAGCATACCTTGGCGCTATGCGTTGCGCCGCCAATTATGCCTGGGCTAACCGCCAGTGCTTGATGCACCTGGCCCGCATTTCTTTCGAGAGGGTCTTGGGTATGTCTTGGGAAAAAATGGGAATGTATCTGATATATGACGTTGCCCACAATATCGCCAAGATCGAAACGCATATTGTCGACGGGAAAGAGAAGAAGCTGTGCGTCCACCGCAAGGGCGCGACCCGCGCTTTTGGCCCGGGCCAGCCGGCCCTGCCTCAGCGCTATATGCATAGCGGCCAGCCGGTCATTATCCCCGGGGACATGGGCAGGAATTCTTATCTTCTGGTCGGCACGCAGAAGGCGATGGAGGAGACCTTCGGCAGCACCTGTCACGGCGCCGGCAGGGTTAAATCCCGCACTGCCGCCAGCAAATCAATTAATGCGCAAGTCTTATTGAAAGAATTGGAATCTAAAGGTATAATAGTCAAAGCATCCAGCCGGGAGACGGTAGTGGAAGAAGCGCCCCAGGCGTACAAGGATGTCAATGATGTTGTCGATGTAGCGCATAACGCCGGTATTTCCAAACGGGTATGCCGGATGCGGCCGTTGGGGGTCATTAAAGGTTAACAAAGGAGAGGTCTTATGGCAGGGGAGGGCGGTTTTAAGGGGATCGTCAACAGTTTTAATCCTCGTTTTTATAAGCATATTGCGCCACAGTCCTTCGGAAAGAGCTTTACGTACCTATTGTTCATGGTCCTTGTCGTTTCGCTGCTGCTTTCGGCAAAATACCTCCTTGAATTGCGCAAAGGCATAGCCGATTTCACCGATCTGGCATTCCGGAACCTTGAGGAGACACTTGTCAGCGGATTCCCCGAGATAAAGATCGAGAAGGGGCAGGTGAGCTCTACTGTCAAGCAGCCTTTTTTGGTCAAGAAAGGGGATTTTGCCTTTGTCCTGGATACTACCGGCCAAGTCACGTCGCTGAATGAATACAAAAATGGGATCCTGGTGACCGCCAATAAGCTTATTACCAAGACAACCAAGTCGGGCGGGGCCAGCGCCGAGGTCAATGAAGTGGACCTGGCCAAGATGAGGGTTGACCTACTTATGCTCAAGCCGGGAGACAAACAGAAGGGGGAGCTGGTCAGCCTCACCATCAACAATAAGGTTTTTAGCGTCACCAAAGACAATGTGAACGCCCTGGGCAAGAAGATCGCGTTCATCCTTTCTCCGTTTTTGCTCATCCTGATCTTCGTGAGCCTTTTATTGGGAAAACTTATCCACATTGTTTTCTTCAGCCTCATTTCGCTGTTGGCCAATGCCATTGCCAAGGCGGGCCTGGGTTACCGTAGCCTGCTGAATATCGGCACCTATGCCATTACCCTGCCTACGGCGGTATCTACGGTCATGATCGTATTATTCGGTACTGCCAAGAACGGTTTTTTACCGGCGCTGTTCTTGCCGTATGTAGTTATCTATGTGGCATTTTTGTTTCTGGCGGTGAACCACGCCAAGCCTGGTTCAGGCGCCCAGGCACCGGTTAACCCTTCTTAACCATGTTAGACATACGATGCATCAGAGATAACCCGGAAGCAGTAAGGCAGGCGCTCAGAGACCGTAATTCCAGCCTTGACCTTGAGCCGGTACTCAAACTCGACGAGGCGCGGCGCAAGGTCTTGATCGAACTGGAAGAGCTGCGCAGCCGGCAGAACAAAGCCAACGATCACATAAGCAGCCTCTTGAAGGCCAAGCAGGATGCGAAAGCCGAGATCGCGGCCATGAAAACCATCTCCCAGCAGATAGACCGCCTGGAAGATGACCTCAAGAAGGCAGAAGGCGAGCTTGATAAGGCGCTGCTGACCATTCCGAACGTACCGCATGTTTCTGTCCCCCGCGGAGACCCCAGCAACAATAAGGCCGTGCGCACCTGGGGCCTGCCCAGGCAGTTTGATTTCAAGCCGGTTTCGCACTATGAGATCTGCCAGCACCTGGACATCGTTGATTTCCCCCGGGCCACTAAGATCACCGGTTCAAATTTTATCCTCTACAAAGGCTGGGGAGCCAGGCTTGAACGCGCGCTGATCAACTTCATGCTGGACCTGCATACTCTGCGGCACGGCTACAAGGAGATCTTTCCGCCGTTTCTGGTTAACCGCGCCTCCATGACCGGCACCGGCCAGTTGCCCAAGCTTGAAGAAGATATGTATAAGCTCAAAGATGACGACCTTTTCCTCATACCTACGGCAGAAGTCCCGGTTACCAATATCTTCCGCGACGACATCCTCAGCGAAGACGACTTGCCGGTGTATTATACCGCCTATACTGCCTGTTTCAGGAGAGAGGCAGGTTCTTACGGTAAGGATACCAAAGGGCTTATCCGCGTGCATCAATTTGACAAGGTCGAGCTGGTCAAATTCGTCAAGCCCGAGACCTCTTACGATGAGCTGGAGAAGCTTGTAGGCAATGCCGAAGCGGTCCTGCAGGCCCTGGGTTTGCCCTATCGGGTCGTGATGCTCTCTACGCAGGACATAAGCTTCGCCGCAGCCAAATGCTACGACCTTGAGGCGTATGCCCCGGGCATGGATAAGTGGCTTGAGGTCTCCAGCTGCAGTAACTTTGAGAGTTTTCAGGCGCGGCGCGCTAATATCAAGTTCCGCAGGAAAGACACAAAGAAGGTTGATTTCGTGCATACCTTAAACGGCTCTGGCGTTGCTTTGGCGCGGACGGTGGTGGCGATCCTGGAAAACTATCAGTGCAAAGACGGCTCGGTGGTCATCCCCGAAGCCCTGAGGCCCTACTTACATGGACAGCAAAGGATCCCCTAAACAGGACAAAGACGCAGCGCCGGCATCGGGCGGCGGGGCGGTAAAATCGAAAGTAGCCGGTTTTGCCAACCGGATTTTCGATATCATAAAAGTAGCCGTCGCCATATGCCTTTTGCCGGTAGTGTATTTTACCACGAAGGCCTTTTTAGGCGAATTTGAGCTTATCGCATATCCGCTGCAGCGGTATTTCTGGTCCGGCGTCATTACCTTGTTGATCATGTACCTGTTTGTGTGGGAGCCGGTAGTTATCTATACCAAGGGGCACCAGATCCTGGAAGCGGTTTTTACTTTCTTCAAGCCCCTGGTCAAGGTGGCGCCGTATCTTTTGCCGATCTATACCATACTGCTTTTCTGCGCATATCCGATCGTGATGCTGACCGTCAAATCAAACCAGGCAGCGCAGGTCATGATGTTCCTTTTCGGATTCACGCTGGCCCTGCATTTCGTCTTTGGCGCAAAATCGTTGCGTTCGAAAAAGGAAGATTTCCTGAAATCAAACTACCTGTTCGGGTTTTCCTTTGTGTATGTGCTCAATGTGGTCCTTTTTGCCGGCTTCTTAAGCGCAGCGTTTGCTAAATTCGATTTTGTCAATTTCTGCAGCCGCGCGTATGCGCTGTCCGCGGGCTTCTTCTACGCGATATTCCGCCAACTTTTTGTTACCAAGTCATAATCCGGTGGGGTGGCTGAGCGGTTGAAAGCGGCAGTCTTGAAAACTGTTGTGGGCATTAGCCCACCCTGGGTTCGAATCCCAGCCCCACCGCCATTCTTCTGCCTTCCGCGGTTCTTTCACGGTTACAAAGTCCTGTTAAAAATGGAATTATGTGATAAAATAAAATATTAATATCGGAGTTCCCGTTTCCCCCAACCGTGAGAAACCTCGGCAAACAAGCTCTCTTCAGGTCATGAAAATAGCCCTTATTCACTGCCCTTTCGGTCATAGGGATTTTTCTGAGAATTTGAAGGTTGTTGATGAGGAATTTTGCGTAGCCCCGCCGCTGGTCCTTGCCTACGTAGCTTCAATTTTAGAGAAAGTCGGGCACCGGGTTATCATTATCGACGCAAATGTCCTGAAGTTGACCAAAGAACAGGCCCTTAGGCTCCTTAAGGATTTTTCTCCTCAGCTCATCGGTTTCCGCGCAGACACCTATTGGTTCCACCGGGTAGCGGAATGGGCGGGGTTCTTTAAAGAGAACCTGCGCGTTCCGGTTGTCGTGGGGGGGATCAATATAACGCTCTACCCGCAAGAATCGCTCTCCTGGCCGTGCTTTGACTATGGTATTGCCGGAGAGGCAAATCATTCCCTGCCCCAGCTGCTCTGCGCCTTGGAAAAAGGCGCCTCCTTGCGCGGCATACCCGGCCTGGTGTACAGAGATAACGGAAAGGTCATCTGCGTCCCCGTATCCACAGAGCCTATCCCGTTTGACGATTACCCTTTTCCTGCCAGGCATTTATTGCCCAATCACCTTTATTATTCGTTTACTTCCCAGCGGAAGAATTTTACCATCATGGTTACCAGTACCGGCTGTCCCTTCCACTGCACCTTTTGCGCGATAGCAAGGCTTGCCTACCGGGAAAGGTCCGCCGCCAACGTGGTGGATGAAATAGAGGAGTGCGTGCGCCGCTACGGTGTTAGAGAGATAGATTTCTTCGACGCCACATTTTTCGTCAACAAGGAAAGGTTCCTTGAGATATGCGGCCTTCTGCACAGGCGTGGCATCAAAGTCGAATGGTCATGCAGGTCCAGGGTTGATGTGGTCGACGAGCAGATCCTTAAAGAGGCTCGCCTGGCGGGCTGCAGAAAGATCTATTACGGCATCGAGTCTTCATCCCCGCAGGTCCTTGAGAAGATCAACAAACGCATAGACCAGCCCAAGATACGCCATGCGATCGACCTGACGTATAAGTGCGGGATCAAGGCTTTGGGCTTCTTTATGGTAGGCAACCCCGGCGAGACAAAGGAAAGCGTGCTTGATAGCATTGCCTTTGCCAAAACGCTTAAATTGGATTTCATCCAGGTATGCCGCAATATCGCCAAGCCGAACACCGATTTATACCAGCAATTGGTCGATGCGCACCGCCTCGACTATTGGAGAGAGTATATCTTGAATAAGAGGGACGGCAGGCCTTTGCCGGCCCCTTGGTCGCAGCTTTCCGCCCAGGAAACGGAAAGGTATGTAAGGAGATTCTACAGGGAGTTTTATTTCAGGCCGGCGTATATGCTCAAAAGGATCGCAGGCATAAAGTCGGCGGGTGAACTTGGCCGCTATGCAAAGGTAGCGGCGCGATGGCTATTCTGCAACCGTAGCGATGTAACTTCATGAAGACTGTCATACTCATACCCACATATAATGAGCGGGATAATATCCGTGGCCTGATAGAAGGGATAGTGGCGCTTTATCCTCAGGCCGACATCCTTGCGATCGACGACAATTCTCCCGACGGCACCGGCCAGGCGATCGTGCAGCTGTGCCAACAGCATCCACATATCTACGCAATCCATCGCAACAAGAAATCGGGCCTGGCTTCCGCTTATCTGGAGGGCCTGGCATGGGCTTCACAAAGGCCATACGAGTACTTTGTGCTGATGGATGCCGATTTTTCCCACCATCCGCGCTACATTGCCAAGCTTCTTGAAAAAGCCCAAGGTGGCGTGGATGTGGTGATCGGTTCGCGATACGCACCGGCAGGCAAGACCGAAGGATGGTCTGTCTGGCGGCTTGTCTTGAGCCGGCTGGCAAATTATTATAGCCGGCGCCTCTTGGGGCTGCACGTCCGTGACCTGACCAGCGGGTTCAAATGCCTGAGAAAGAGGGTCTTGGAAGGCGTCAATTTTTCGATGATCCGCTCTAACGGGTATGCCTTTCAGATCGAAATGGCTTATTTTTGCTGGAAAAAGGGCTTCCGGGTAGAAGAATATCCGATTACCTTCTTTGGGCGCAAGAAGGGGAAGTCGAAGCTTTCCTTCCGGCTGCTTGTGGAAGCCTTCTTTTTGGTGCTGCGCCTGCGTTTTACCGGAGACAGGGAATATGGGCAAGGCAGGGAATAAATATCTGCTGCTGGTTTCTTTATTGGCCGTTTTTCTCCTCGTAAGGCTGCCTATCCTGTTTACCTCCATCCATAAGCTTTACGACGAAGAGGAGCTATACGTAGGTACTATTGCCAAGGAACTTATCGATGGCCCTATCCTGTCGATCTTCGAGTACCCCTTGAAACCTACCAAGGGAGGGACTTTGGTTTGGGGGATCTTGTGCGTGCCTTTTTTCCTCGTATTCGGCCAGTCTTACCTGGCGCTTAAATTGGTTACCCTTACCGCCGCGCTGGTCATCCTGGCCCTATCGTACCTATTGCTGTGGAAATTTTTTGACTGGAAGGCTGCCCTCATTGCGGGCATCTTGTTCGTATTCTCCCCGCCCCTGTATACCAAATTTTCGCTTTCAAGCTACGGCTGGCATTTCGAATCAATCCTTTTTACGGTTACCTTCCTGCTTATTTTTTACCGTATATTTTTTAGCGGGGCAGCGGACATCTACGCAGGCAAGGACGCTTATTTTGCCGCCCTTGGCCTGGTCGGCGGGTTCGGCATATATTTTACTTACGGCTGCCTGATCCCTTTGGGTATCGGTTTTTTGTTCTGGTTCATTTTCGACCGCAGGTTTATGGCCAAAAGAAGCTTCTTCGTCTTTCTTGCTTTTTTCCTCGTTGGCTTCAGCCCCTGGATCTACTATACCCTTTCGCACCATGCCGCCAACATATGCCTGGATGCCAACGATCCCCGGCGCCCGCTCGGAGACCTCATTTTTTCCAAGCCGCCGCTGGAGTCCCTGGGCAAACTCAAGGACCTTTTCGTCCGCGACCTGCCCGGCTCCCTGTCTTTCGAAAATGTGAAGGGTATCCCCGGGGCCGTCTTTTCAGGCTCATATTACGCGGTGTTCGTCGTTTCTTTCTGCGGCCTCGCCTGGCTTAACCGAAAGAAGGTCTCGGAATTGATATCGCTGCGCCTTCGCCCTGCGTCGGAATACCGGCAGGTTTTCATTTTGGCCTATTTCGCCATTTTTTGCCTGGTATACGCTTTTACTTTTTTTCAAGTCTCTCCCGAAGATGACGAATTCCAGGGTTTTTACGGATATCGGTTCCTGGTCGTGGCATATCCGTTCATCTTCATGACCATCGCCTTATTTCTCAACTGGCTTTGGAGCCTTAAAGGCGCCAAAGCCGCGCGCCTGATGTTCTTCTGCGGCGCTTTCCTTACCTTGCCGGCCGGTCTGATCGCAAATTACGGTTTAATTACCATACCTAACTTCGGACGCCCTGTTGCCTATGAAGGGTACAGTTATATGGTTTTAGGCCAGACGATCGGAGAGCGGTTCGGAGATGATATTTCCCTGGCTGCGGGCATTGCGCATAGGGCGCCCGAGGAGCGCCGGGGTTTTATTTTCAGAGGCATAGGGATCGACCTGGGATGGAGGTTCCCCGCGGATATGCCCGCCTGCATCGAGCGGCTAAACAAGATAGAGCCCCAATACCGCACTTACGCCTTGGAGGGCCTGGGCATATTCCTGGGCTGGAAATATAAGGACGAGATGGCCAGGGTGGGGCATTTGGTGGATCAGGCACCCGGGCAGTACCGGCAGTACATATATCACGGCCTGGGGGGCGCAATCGGTTACAGGTTTGGCCACAGGATCAAGAGAAGCAGCGCCAAGATCTCGGAGCTTGATCCGGAATATCAGCCTTACTGTTATGCGGGGCTGGGGGAGGTAACCGGCATGAGGTTCGGCCAGAACATTGCGCAATGTGTCGATTTTTCCAGGCGCCTCCCGGCTGCTTACCGGGTTTATTATTTCGAAGGCCTGGCCGGACGCCTGGGGTGGAGATATAAATACTATCTAAGAAAAGACCCAGCCGGCCTCATCGAAAAGATCCCCGCGCAATACCGGGATTCTTTCCTTAAGGGGCTTATAAGGGCTGGATAGCAAAGGTATGGCTGGCCTGAAGACGGTAATCGTGATCGTCGCCTATAATGCCGAGAAAACCCTGGAGAAGACATACAGGGATATCCCCGCCGGCATCGGAGACCTCGTTTGCGTTGATGACGCAAGCAAGGACGGCACCGTGCGTATAGCCAGGGAATTGAACCTCGCATTGCTGGTGCGCCCGAAAAACCAGGGATATGGCGCTTCCCAGAAGACCGGATACCGCGAGGCGTTGAAACGAGGCGCAGAGATCGTAGTCTTGTTGCACGCGGATTATCAGTATGACCCGCGCAAGATCCCGGAACTGATCGATCCGATCCTGCGGGAACGCGCAGAGGTCGTCTTAGGCTCCCGGATCATGGGCCGGGGTGCGTTGAGGGGAGGGATGCCCTTCTGGAAATACTGCGCGAACAGGCTTTCGACCGCACTGGCAAACGCCGTGTTTGGCATGCGCCTGACCGACTACCATTCCGGATTTCGGGCTTATCATGGCCGGGCATTGCGCGCCTTAGGCTTCGAAGGTTATTCCGACAACTATATTTTTGACGCGCAGATGATCGCCGGGGCAGTGTCAAAAAAAATGCGGATTGCCGAGATCCCTATCGCAACGCGGTATTTCAAAGAGGCATCTTCGATAACCTTCTGGCCTTGCGTGCGGTACGGCCTGGGGATGCTGGGGATACTCTTTCGTTATCTGTGCGTAAAGGAATAGCGACGGATGCGCAATGTCCGGTTCAAAGAAAAGCTCATTCTCATACTGTTAAGCTTGTTTTTATGCGTCGCCGCGCTTGAGATCGCGATGCGTGCCGCAGGTTGGGCGGTCCTGGCCTTGCAGGAGCAAAGAAACCGCCTTGCCCTTAAACAGGGGGGAGGCTTCCGGATCCTTTGCTTAGGAGAATCTACCACTGCCTGGGGAGGGAAGGATTCATATCCGGCGCAGCTGGAGGAGATATTGGGTAAAATGAACTTGGGAGTAAGAGCGGCCGTCATCAATGAAGGAAAAGCCGCAGCCGACACCGCAAGAATCGTGTCGCAGTTAAAAGGCAATCTGGCCGCGTATTCGCCCAATGTGGTAGTAACCATGATGGGGATAAATGACAATGACAGCCAGTTCATTACGGCTTATACCAGCGTTCCCGGGCATGCGCTAACGAGATATCTTAAGCAGCTGAAGGTGTATAAACTTATCTGCGTCCTGCAATCGCATGTCAGGCGCAGGCTTCGGAGGCCAGGGGTACCGGCGGGCAAAGAAGATATTTTTAGCCGGCCGGAAGAATTATTCTTCCCGCTTTTCTTGAATCCTCAAAAAGGGCTGCCGCCGGGGTTTGCCGAAGGGAATTCTCGGGCCTGGCAGGAATACGAGGAATTTATGAAATGTTTTGTAAGCCAGGGGCCGCAAGGGGCGATCGAAGAGCGGCTTGCAAAAGCGATCGCCGCGCATCCCGATAACCCGTGGGGGTATTTGGGATTAGGGCGCTGCTGGTGGTTTCAGGGCAGGCGCAAGGAAGCCGAAGAGATGTTCGCGAAAGCTGAAGAGAAAGCCCGGCATAACGAATGGATCTATTTCGCGATCATACATTGTTATATTCCCTTGAGGGACTATGGCAGGTGCGAACAGCTTGTCAAGAAGGCCATAGAAGCAAACCCGGCCAGCCCTTGGGGGTATGTGGGCTCAGGTTGGTACCATAGCGGCAGGGGGGATTATGCGCAAGCCGAAGGGATGTTCAAGAAGGCGCTCGCCATAGATCCGGCGAATTCGATCGCGTACAGTTTATTGGCTGATAGCTACCGGAGCCGGAAAATGTACGATAAAGCCGAAGAGCTCTACACAAAAGCCATTGCGGCGGCACCGCATCAGCCCTGGGGGTACGTTGAGTTGGGGAATTGTTACTGGGCCGAGAAAAAATACGACAAGATTGAAGAAGTTGCTCAAAGAGGCATAGCGATGTGCGAGCGCAACGACAGGTTATACGGTTTCTTGGCCGGCTATTATAGGAGGGCGGGGAAGCGCTCCTTAGCTGAGGAGTATGCGCAAAAAGCAGACAGTTTACGGCTGCAATATTACAATCCCATAACGCGGTATAACTATCAACAGGTGCGCCAAATACTGGCGGCTCGGGGGCTACCTTTGATCTGCATGCAGTATCCCCTGCGTAGCGTCCAGTCGCTGAAGAAGATGTTCGATTCCGAAGAGGGCGTCATCTTCGTAGATAATGAAGGTTTGTTCAAGGATGCCTTGCGCGGGAGCGCATACAGCGATTATTTCGACGATATCTTTGCCGGTGATTTTGGGCATTGCAGTCCTAAAGGCAACAGGTTGCTGGCGGAAAACCTGGCACGGGTAATCGTGAAGGAATTTTTTCAATGAAGCTCTTAACTAAAATAGAATACGCGAATGCGATACTCCAGGCAAGGCTTTTTAACAGGAAGATCCCGCTTGTGGTCAGCTGGGAGATAACTAAGCAATGTAACGCCAGGTGCAAATATTGCTATATATGGGATGCGCCTTCCGAGGAATTAGGCACCGCAGAAGCCCTTTCTATGATCGACGAACTGAAGTCCCTGGGGACAAAGAGCCTTCACTTTACAGGCGGCGAGCCGTTGTTAAGGCAGGATATCGGCACTCTATTAGAGCATTGCCACACCCAAGGCATATCGACCTCGATGAATTCAAACGGCTCTTTTGTCCCTCTGAAAATAAACGAGATCGCCCGCCTGTCCTTGTTGAAGATAAGCTTAGACGGGCCCGAAGAGGTGCATGATTATATCAGGGGGGACCGTTCGTACAGGGAAGCGATAGAAGGCATCGTTGCCGCAAAGAATAAAGGCATGAACGTATGGTTAACCGCCGTCCTTTCGAAATATAACCTGCATGCGATCGATTTCCTTTTGGAAAAAGCCGCCGAATTCGATGCGCCCATTCTTTTTCAACCGGCAACGGAACTCGTATTAGGCAAAGATATGCAGAATCCGCTTATGCCTGAAAAAGAAAAATACCGGCAGGCGATCAAGGGGCTCATCCTTAAGAAAAAAAAGACCAGATGTATAGCGAATTCGATATCAGGATTGAAATTCTTGTATACCTGGCCGGAAATAAACAGGATACATTGTTTGGCTAATCTTATCTCTTGCCGGATCGAAAGCGACGGCCGTATTTGTATATGCTATAGGAATCAAATTGGGGCAAAGAAAATATCCGGACAGAAGCCTTCTTTTAAAGACGTTTTTTCCGGTCTTCCTTTTGTGTATTGCGACCGCTGTTGTTGCGCTCCAACCGTGGAGATCAACTGTTTGCTGTCTTTAAAATTAGACACCCTTACGAATAGTTATCGTTATTATCTTTGAAACGGACACTTCGTCCATATCTGACACATGGCATATAGAGGCACCTACCTTGTCCCGCTCATATTAATTGCGCTGCTGGTGATTACGCGGCTGTTGGTCCTTACCGCTACGATAGATAAGCTTTATATCGAAGATGAGCTATACAGGGGCAACGTGGCTAAAGAGCTGCTTTCCGGCCCGGTCCTGCCATTTTTTGATTACCAGCGGAGCGAATATGAAGGCGGCGCTTTGGTGATGGGGGTTTTGGCTGTCCCCTTTTTTTTGCTCTTGGGGGCAACCCTGTTCTCTTTAAAGCTCGTAGTTTTGTCATTCTCGGTAGGGACGGTTATCCTGTGGTATTTCTTCCTGCGCAGGTTTTTCGACCAGACAATTGCCGTTGTGACAAGCCTGCTGTGGATCTTGGCGCCCCCTTTCTGCGTGAGGGGATGGCTTTATACCATGGGCGCGCCCTGCGAATTGAGTTTTTTTAATATCCTCGCGCTGCTCATTTTTTATCAGCTTTTTTTCCATAAAAAGAACAGTTACCTTTTTGCCCTTTTAGGGTTCATCAGCGGTTTTGCTCTTTTTTTCGCCTATTATTTTGCGGTTATGCTGGCAGTCATGATGCTTTTTTGGTTCATCTTCGACAGAAAATTCGTTTTCAGCCGCAATTTTTTCATCTTCGGCCTATCTTCTCTCTGCGGTTTCAGCCCGTGGATCTGCTATAACAAGACGCATAGTTTTGAAGGGTTCATGGTTGCCGAGAAGCCGATACTGTATTGGTTTTCCCGGAGCGACTTTGTCGCGCCGTTGTCGCGGCTATGGACCTTGTTTACCAAAGAGATCGCGAATTCCCTTGATTTTCAAGGCTCGGGTTTTCTCGGCCAGTATTCCGCGTATATTTACTATTCCATTTTCTTATCGTCGCTGTGTTGGCTTTTATTTTACAATAGAAAACCCATTCTCAAGATCGCAGGAAACCTGATTTTTCCCCGACGGTTTACGCTAAGGCCTGAAGAGATGCCGAAAGAAACTATTCTGTTCGCTTATTTTTTCGCATTCTGCCTGGTTTTCGCCTTGAGCAGATTTGAATTCCGCTCGCATTATTATGCGGGGAACCTTAACCGTTACAGGTATATTGTGCCTATTTATCCTTTTGTATTCGCAGTGATTGCAATTGCGCTCCAAAGAATACGCCTTGTCTGCCGGTCTGCTTTTACCTTTGCTTTTATGGTGTGTGTGATATGTGCCTTGTCGGTGCTATGCCTCGTCGGCAATCTACGCATGGTTTCGTTCAAAAACCTTTCTCCGGGGAAAAGCTTTATGTATACCATATACCGGGGGTATAATTATTATGATCTGGGCAAGCTTATCTGCAGGCGGCCGAGTGACCCTGCGGTAAAGGTTGAGGTAGTAAAAAATATCAAACAGGGCGACGACAGGAGATATTGCTATGCAGGCATGGGATGGGGATTTGCGAAGGACGAATTCAGCGCGGATTATGATTCCTATGTCCGCAACGTCCTTCCCCGGTTCGATAGGCAATACTGGCCGAATGCCTGGGAAAGGCTGGGGCAAGTCACCGGGGCCCAAAAAGCGCTTCTTCGCCAAGTCAAGAATGCGCCGGACCAGAGCTGCCGTATTGCTTTCTTCCGGGGATGCGGGATCAAAGAAGCGGAAGCGGGAAAGTTGGTAAAGAGCCCGCAGGAATATGCCTGGCAGAGAGAAAGTATTACTGCGGAATACCTGCCTTATTTCTACGAAGGCATGGGGACGCGGCTCTTCGAGACGCTAACGAATGAGCCCGAGGCTTTTTTCCGTTTCAGCCGTTCTCTGGAGGAGGGGCTCAGGCAGCGCGTGTATGAGGGGCTTGCCGAAGGGATGGAATACTTTCAATATAGTTATGACCGGGCCAGCTCCGGTATCACAAAGATCGGTTACAATGTAACGGCCTGGAATACGGTAATATCTGCCGTTGAGGACAGGTATAAGCCTTATTGTTACCAGCGCCTGGGGATAGAGATAGGCTGGAAGTTCATCCATGACATACAACAATATCGCGCATTCCTGGCGCGCAGCGATGAACAATACCGCTGTTTCCTCTATAAAGGGCTGGGGATCGGGATCGGCTGGAGGTTCGGGTACGACCTTGACGCCTGCAGGCGGCTCATCGAAGCAACCGATCAGAACTATCGGCCTTTGGTATATGAAGGGTTAGGGGTAGGGGCCTTCAGGCGCAACAGAGACCAGTTTAGCGGTGCGGCTGAGCGTTTCGCCGGCGTCCCGAAGGAGTATTGGCCGTCTTTCTCTAAAGGAATACAAGAGGAACGATAAATGAGATTAGCGTTCGTGTATCCGCCTCAAGAAGTATGCCGGATCTTTTATCCGGAGAGGATCCATCGCCAGTATAGCCGGGAAGGAGCAATACTGCCTCCCCTGGGCATTGCGTATCTGGCCGCGATACTGGAGAAGAAGCATACGGTCAAGATCATAGAGGCCAATGCCCTGCGCTTGAGCCTCGATGAAGTTGTCCGGCAATTAAAGGAATTCAAGCCGGATGCGCTGCTGTTCAGTTTATTGACGACCAATTTCCGGCCCAATATCGAATGGATAAGGGCTATAAAGAAACAGGTCGACTTGCCGGTGATCGCGGGAGGCCCGCAACCGTCTATCTATCCGGCCGAAACATTGACATATGGCCAGATCGACTTTTGTGTCATAGGCGAGGGCTGGGAAACTCTGCCTGAACTGCTGGAGTGCCTTCCGGGCAAAGGCGATTGCAAAGATGTCAAAGGGATAGCCTATCGGGAAAATGGGGAGCTTGTGCTTACGCAGGCAAGGCAGGCAAAATTGAATATTAATGACGCCCCTTTTCCCGCCCGGCACCTGTTACCCAACGAAAAATATACGACCATCCTCTCAAAGAAGCGGCCGATCACCGCGATGATGTCAAGCTCCGGATGCCCGTTTAACTGCCTGTATTGCGGGCACAGCTATGACGTTGTGTTACGGGACCCCGTTAAGGTCGTCGATGAGATGGAAGAGTGCCTTACGAAATACGGCATACAAGAGGTCCTTTTTTACGATGAAATATTCTCACTGGATAAACACAGGGCAACGGTTATGTGCGAAGAGCTTATACGCAGGAAACTGGGCCTTTCCTGGACGATACGCACGAGGGCCGATCTGGTCGATGAACAACTCATAAAACTATTCGCCAGGGCCGGATGCATCAGGATCAACTTCGGCATTGAAGCAGCGGACCCCGAAGTATTGAAGATGCTCAAAAGGCATATGTCGCTGGCGCGGATTGCCGATGCGGTCCGCTGGGCAAAACGGGAAAAAATAGATGTCTTGGGGTTTTTTATGATCGGCTATCCGGGAGAGAGCATCCAGGGCATTCAGAAGACGATCGCGCTGGCCAAGCGGCTGGACCTTGATTACGTACAGATCTCAAAGCTGGTGACTTTGCCAGATACGCAACTATACACGATAACGAAAGAGAAAACCGGCAAGGACCTCTGGCGCGATTATGTGCTCGGCAAGGCAGATTTTACCAGTTTCTCCCCGCTTAATTCAATGCTGAGTGCCGATGAACTTGACTATTGGCTAAGGAGGGCTTACCGAAGTTTTTATTTCCGGCCCCGTTATATCGTAAACCGCTTGCGCAAAGTAACGTCATTGAAGGAATTCTGCGGCCTGGTCAATTCCGCTTTTTCTTTGCGGTGAGCTTTTGAGGCAAGATGGCTATTTCCCTGGTAATGCCGGTCTACAACGAAGAGAGCATCATCGAAAGGGTGGTGCGGGATTGCTGCGCGGAAATCGTCGCTAAGATAGACGGTTCCGAATTCATCATTGTGAACGATGCCAGCACGGATTCTACCCGTACGATCCTGGAGGGGCTGGCGAAGGAATTCCCGTGCCTGAAGCTTCTCCACTTGAAGACGAATAGCGGGCATGGCAATGCCCTGCGCGCAGGCCTGGCGTGCGCTAAAAACCCGGTTATTGTGCACATGGACAGCGACGGCCATTTCAAGGCGCAGGAATTCTGGAAATTATACCCGCGGCTGGAAAACAGCGACATCGTACTGGGCCTACGCGCTCCCAGGCATGACCCCCTGCACCGCAAGGCCATCTCGCTTGCGGTCAGGCTTATAGATATGGCTCTTTTCGGATTTTCGATCAAAGACATCAACACTCCTTTTAAATGCATCAAGCGCCAGGTCTTTCAGGATGTCATAGGGGATGTGCCGCCGAACGCTTTTGCCATCTCCATCCTTATCGTGATCCTGGCTAAACTGAAAGGCTACCGCGTCGCCGAAGTCCCGGTAACCCACTTTCCCAGGAGGACCGGCCATAGCAAACTTGCCAACTGGTTTTATCTGTGTAAGGGGTGTTTTTGCTGTTTAGGGGATATCTTACGGGTAAGGATGCCATGAAAATCGCACTTGTCATTCCTTGTTCAGGAGAACTTCCTCCGGTCATATCGCTCGGTACGCTATATCTGGCCGCCGCCTTGCGCGAGAACGCAGCCCATCAAATAAAGATCATCGACGCACGAAGGGACGGTTTGACCGAGCGGCAGGTCGGCGAGCAGATTCGCGGTTTTTCGCCGCAGCTTGTGGGGATAACCGGCTTGAGTATCGAAGCTTCCGAGGTCCACCGGCTTGCCGCTCTCGTAAAGCGTATCGACGCAGGATGCCGGGTCGTAGCCGGAGGCGCGTATGCGACCGCCTACAGGGATTCGATCATCAAAGACCCGCATATAGATTTCATTGTCATAGGCGAAGGCGAGAGAACGATATGCGGCCTGGCGGAGGCCCTGGAGGCCGGCAAAGACCCCTCTGCCATCGCCGGCATCGGCTTCAGGAAGGACGGCAAAGTGGTTATCACTCCTGCGGTCAGTCCCATCGAAGATATAGATTCCATACTGCCTCCCGCCTGGGACCTGGTCGATATGGAAAAGTATTTCCGGCCTTTGCGCAAGCATTCGCAGAACCCGGTTTCGGTATTCACAAGGGTAGCCCCGGTCATCACTTCTCGGGGGTGCTCTTTCGGCTGTATCTATTGCCACAACATTTTCGGCAAAAAGGTGCGGTTACGGCGGGTTGAGGACGTTGTCGACGAGATCGAAACCCTGGTTAAGCGCTATGCGCTCCAGGAAATCGAGATCATCGACGATATTTTCAATTACGACCTGCCTCGCGCCAAGAGGATATGCGATGAGATAATAAAACGCGGGATCAAGGTTGCCCTTTCTTTCCCCAACGCCCTGAGGGCGGACATGGTGGATGAAGAGCTCATTGTGAAGCTAAAACAGGCAGGCACCTACGTGATCTATTACGCCATCGAATCCGCTTCGCCCCAAGTGCAGAGGCGCATCGACAAAAAACTCGATCTGCCAAAGACGAAACGCATCATAGAGCTGACGGTTGCGCACGGGATAATCACGGGAGGGTATTTTATGCTCGGTTTCCCGCAGGAGACCAAAGAGGAGATGCTCCAATCAATACGGTTTGCGCTGGAATCGAAGCTGCACATGGCCAGTTTCTTCTATGTAACCTGCTTTCCGCATACCGCATTATCCCAAAGGCTGGGCAGGGACATGATCGACCAGGAAGAATTCGGCCATCCCGACTACCTTAAGCTTACCAGTAATTTTTCTTCCGTACCCGACTCAGAGTTCAAGGCGTTGATCGCCCGGGCATATTGGCAATTCTATGGCCGGCCTTCTCAGATATGGCGTATATGGAAAGCGTTCCCGAACAAAATGACGGTTTTCAGGAATCTTCTTACCCTGATAAGCCGGTTATACCCAAAATAGGTTTTGATCTCACATGAGGCTCTCCAACAAGATAAAATCAGCCGCGGCCATGCTAAAAGTAAAGGCATTCAAAAAAAGAGTGCCCCTGGCCGTCCGCTGGCAGTTGACCAACAGGTGCCCTAATAAATGCGTGTATTGCGATGTATGGTCGCAAGATTCCGATTGCGAGCTGTCCACGGCGCAGATTTTTACGATCATCGACAGCCTCCGGGAACAGGGGACGCAGACGGTCTCTTTTAGCGGAGGCGAGCCCCTTGTGCGCGGCGACATAGGGCAGATTCTGGAGTATTGCCGGAAAAAAAATATTTCCACAAGCATAAATTCAAACGGCGCCCTCGTCGCGCAAAAGATCGGCCAGCTGCGGACGATCGACCTGCTCAAACTGAGCCTCGACGGCCCGGAGGAGATCCATGACAGGATGGCTAATTGTAAAGGTTCTTACCGGCAGGTGCTTAGGGCCGCGGAGATAGCTAAGGCCAAGGGGATAAAGACGATCTTTACTACAACCCTGACAAAGCATAATATCGCCCATCTTCATCACCTGTTGGAGGTAGCCGAACAATTCGATACCCTGGTCGCATTTCAGCCGCTCAAGCAGCTTAGCAAGGGCCTGAAAGACTGGGAGGCGCTTATGCCTCCGGATAAAGAATACAAACAGGCCATTGCCGGGCTCATCGCGCTTAAGAAGGGCGGCAACCGGCGCATGCGCAATTCCCTCGATGAACTGGGGCATATCTATCATTGGCCTTGTTACAAAAAATTGGAATGCTGGGCTGGTAAGGTTTTTTGCATGATCGGGGTCAGGGGTGAACTGTATCCCTGCGACCGGCTGCAGTATACGGTTGAATTACCTAATTGCGCCGCCGTGGGATTCAAAAAGGCTTTTGCGAGCCTGCCGCCTGTGGCCGCTTGCGCGGGGTGCGGTTTCTGCGGAACATCGGAACTCAACTTTTTGCTCTCCCTGAAGCCGGGGATAGTGGGTACCATCAACAAGATAGTAAGCTAATGACGCCGCGCCGAAAGGACCTTGCTGCGATTGCGCTCCTGGTGGTCTTCGTAGCCCTGTTCTATGCGCCGCTGTTTCAGGGCTTGACGACGACCGTACCGACCACAGACTGGTATGCCATATACGCATTTCCTTCTTTTTTCAGGCTCTCCGTTCTGGAATACCACCAGTTCCCCCTGAGGGCGCCTCATTTTGGCGGCGGCTACCCTCTGATCGGGCATCCCTATGATATCTCTTTGACCCCGTTTTCCATACCGGTTTTGCTTTTTGGGGCCATCGCGGGGACGAAAATAACCGTTTTCCTGATCTTTTTGATCGGTACACTCAGCGTATTCTATTTGACCAGGTACCTGCTGCGTTATCCGGTGTTAGGCGCCCTCTTTTCGTCGCTGGTATTTGCCTTTTCCAGCTGGGGCGGGTGCATGTACCTGGATGCCTGTTGCGAGAAACTCTACGCGTACTTTTTACCGACGGCGCTTATCTTCTTTATCCGGTCCGTAGAGAACAGGAAGTTCATATTCCTGACGTGCCTGACTTTAAGCATCCTTGTTTTGCGCAGCGGCGAAACGCTTCTGCCTGTCTTGCTTTTTCTTTTTCTGTTTGCCTGCCTGTATACCATCCGCATGGAAAAGGGGGCAGGGGTCAGGTTTGACGGGCGGTACCTGAAAGTTTTTCTGCTTACCGTCGGCATCACTTTCCTCTTGTGCATGGTAAAGATCCTTCCGATGCACAACCTTCTTTCCCGGGCAGATGTCGGGCCCATTCATTTCTCCTTCGAACATGATTATGCCGCGGTTTCCAAGTTCATTATCGAACAGGGCAGGTCGCTGGACCCGCACAGGCTCTACGATATGCTGTTCTCAAAGGATAAGTATCTTATCGGCATTGACTGGGGGACAGGGGATGACCACATGCAATTCCATTTAGGGTATCTACCGGTCCTGTTTGCCGGTATCGCTTTCATTCTCTACTGGAGAAAGACCCTGCGCTATCTTTTCCTTTTAGTCGTCTTTGTGCTTTTGTCCTTTGGGCCCAATGCTAAGCCTGACCTCTTCAGGTGGTTTTGGCATGTTCACCCCATCGTCCACGGCATGTGGAAACCCGATGAGTTCTTCACCTTCCCCATTTTTTTCATCCTCTCGGTTGCCGCAGGAGGCTGTTTCTTTTTGACCGGGACAAAGAGGGGAAAGGTATTCATGTGGCTGCTGATCCCCGCGGCAGTATTGAGCTTACATGCCATGTTCTTGCCGAACAGGCGGTTTCTGCATAACCAGACGCTTAAAGAGTTCCCCAAAAAGATGGTCCAGCCCATCAGCGATGAAGAGATGCACGGCCTTGCGTTTCAGAGGCAGTTTTACCAGGTAAAGATGAAAGACCGCAGGGATGACACCGAATATTACCAGAAAGACGGCTATTATTACCTTCAGCAGAACATAGGCATGGCAGACTGGGTGTATATCAATGTAGGGATCCACAGCGCAGTGATCCCGAAATATTTCGTCGAGCGCGGCGACTATGTCCATCCTCCCAGGGCCGCCCACAAGCTGACGCCTAATCCGCATTATCGAGGAGAAGCATTTTTCCTGGAGAAATACAATAACGCCCGGATCGAATATTTCAGCCCTAATCAGATCCGTATCGCTGTCTCATTGCAAGGCGCAGGCACTCTTATGGTCAACCAAAATTACCACGAGGCCTGGCGGACGGATACAGGGCGGCTGTCCGAACGGGAGGGTTTATTGGCCATAGCGCTTAATGAGCCGGGAAGCTACGCGGTGCAGTTGACGTACGTACCGCTTGATTTCTATTTCGGGCTGGGCATCAGCGTAATTACCCTTGCCTGCTGCCTCTACTTTTTGATCTTCCGTGCGCATCCTTCCTCCAGGCCCGCCCTTCCTGCTAGCCTGCCGTGAGGATGCAGCATACTCCGGTAACGGCGGCAAGCGAGCCGATCAGGGAGCGTTTCGAGGGTTTCTCTTTTAGCAGTATATACGACAGCGGAATGATGAATAGCGGGCTTGTTGAGTTTAGCACAGTGGCCGCTGATGCGGTCGCAAATTGCAACCCCAAAAGGCAAAACCACGTCCCCAGGAAGGTCCCCAGAAACGACGCCACGCACAGCTTTTTGGTGAGCTCGGCGTTTTTTGCAAACGGCTTCAACCAGGCAGGCAGGTGCGCAGTCATAATGCCCCAAGCCAACAGGGCTGCCAGTCCCGACAGGTGCCTGATGAAAGAGGCTTCCAGCGCCGGAGTTGACGCCAGCGCGCATTTTGAAAAGATGATGCTTGCAGCACAGCAAGCTGCCGCAAGCAGGCTGTATATCATGCCCTTGGCAGAAATCCTTCCGCGGGCGCCTTCAGGGTCCCCCTTGGACAATACGGCAACTATGCCGGCGATCACCAGGATACTACCTATCCAGGACCTGGCGGACAACTGTTCCTTCAGGAATAAGGCCGCCAACGGCAGGGTCAACACGGGTATGAAGGTGGTCATGAGTACCGCCATGCTTGGCCGTAAGCAGGATATGGACATAAAAAAGAACGTGTCTCCCAGCGATATCCCCAGGATCCCGCTGATAACCAGGAAAAACAGCGTTTGCTGCCCGGCCGGCTCATAGCCCTGGGCGCACAAGAGCGCGCCTGTGCACAAGGCAGCCACAAGGCTTTTACCGATAGTTATTCCTGCAGGGGAGACTTTGCTGCCGACGTCTTTATAAAAGATTGCGACGAGCGCCCACAAAAAAGCGGAGGCCAACGCAAAGAAATAGCCGGTCAACTGGGGTAATAGTGGCATCGTGTACCAAATTATACCACTTTTTGATAGCGGGCGAATATATTTTAGCGGCAGGCGTATTTGATGACTTGATTCCTTCAGGGCTTAGCTGTATAATTTCTTTCATGACAAAGAACAACAGGGGAATAAGAATAGCAAGGGCCGTTTTTTTTACGGCATGCGCGGTGCTCCTGGCCTGGTTCAATATGTACATAAACACAGGCAAGAGGCTGACCGACAGGTTCCAAAACTACGCGCTCAAGTACGGTTTCTCCCACTCGCTGCCTACCTTCCTGGGCGCCTGTTCCATGCAATTTCCGGGCGACAATTGGGTTGCGCAGGAGATCATCTTTGAGATAAAACCCGACCTCATCCTCGAGATAGGCACCGGTGACGGCGGAACTACTTTGTTTTACGCCACGATCCTTGAAAAGGTTAACGAGCAGGGCAGGGTGATAACCGTTTCCCGCGAATCTCCGGATGAATACCGGGATAAACTGGAGTCAAAATTATTGAAAAAAGGCTATACCGCACCGGCAAAGGAGCTGCGGAATAAGCCCAAAGCGTATGACTCCAGGATCTGGCATGAAAAAGTCGTGTTCATTAAAGGAGATTCGGAAGATCCCGGAGTTGTGGATACGGTTGCCAAGGCGATCAGGGGCCGTAAGGTATTCATGCTATTGGACGCGCAGGAAAGCAAAGAACACGTTTTGAAGGACCTGGCGCATTATGCGCTGGCGGTGGAGGCGGGAAGCTATATCATGGTGCACGATACCGTGAAGGCAGAGGTTTATGCGGCGGTACAGCAGTTCGTCAAGGAGAATGGTAATTTCCAGGTCGACCATAGCAGGGAGAAGTTCCTGATCACTCTGTCCCCCTCCGGTTTCTTGAAGAAGGTGAGCGCTCAATAAGGAGAGACAATTGATCCTCCAAAAAGATAGCCGTCCCGCCGTTAGCGTGCTCCTGGGGATCGTCGCGCTGGGAGCGCTGCTAAGGTTATACCACCTGGCTGCGCAGGCGCTCTGGTATGACGATATCACCACCCTTGCCATTGCGGCAAAAAGCCTCCGTTTCATATTGTGTCAATATCCGGCGTATAAACCGGTATATATCATCGTCTTGAAGGCCTGGACCGGCATTTTCGGGATCGGCGCCGTAGCGGCCAAGATGCTGCCGGCCCTATCCGGCATCGCTTCGATATTCCTGGTATTCCTGATCGGCAAAGGCATATGCAACAGGCGCGTAGGCCTGATCTCCGCTTTCCTGCTGTCGATTTCATGCTTCCACATTTATCACTCCCGCCAGATAAAGCAATACGCTTTCCTGTCTTTCCTGATCCTGCTGTCTATTTTTTTCTTCATCAAGTTCATCTCTGAGCGGAAAACCAGGTTTCTGGCAGCCAACGCATTATTGAATATCGCGATAATTTTTGTGCATCCTTTTGGTTTTTCTCTCGTCCTGGTCCAGATAGCGCACATGCTCGTTCATCAACGGCTCATCGCAAAAGCCGACTTGAAAAGATGGTTTCTCGCCCAGGCACCGCTGTTGTGCACCTGCGGAGTATGGTGTGCCGTTATGCTGCGCGTTCAGAGCCATTTGCAGGCAGTGCTTTGGTGGGTGCCGCGGCCGGATACCGCAAGCCTGCTGGAAACGTTCGCTACGTTCTGTTACGGGGCGCGCTACGGTTTAAGCGACGTTACCGTAGCGGCTTGCCCTGCGTTCATTGCCGCCGCCATCATCGCAATTTTTGGGCTGCTGTTCATAAGAGGGTTATTTGTTGTTTTTAAATATTACCCCCGCAGCCACATGAAGATATGCGTCATATGGCTGTTCTTGCCCGTTGCGTTAGCTTTTCTTTTTTCGCGCGTCTTTTTTCCGGTGTATGTCGTCAAGCACCTGTTGATCGCATTGCCGGCATTCTACTATATTGTGGCGATCGGTTTGTGGCATAACACGAAGGCTTCTTTTGCCGCAACGATACTGCTGGTTATTTTTGTATTGCATATCGTTCCTCTGGGCATACTGTATGGCGCGCGCGCCGGCGCCGATTGGCAGGAGGCCGTGCAGCTTATGAAGAAACACTCCTTGAAAGAAGACGATATCATTGTCATGGCCACGACAAAAGAGGCCGTTTGCTTAATATATTATCTAAGCGATGCCGACAGGCAGGCCTTGCGGGAGGTCGGTATTTTCGGTAAGCTTACGGATAAGGGGTGGCAGGATTCTTTCCGGTACAGGGCGCATGAGATCATGACCCTGGGCAGCGAATTGCCCGGAAAACAGGAGGCCTGTTACAACCCTTGTTATCATATCGAGGCCGATTTCGACAGCAAGGTTTTACGCGAAAGTTTCTTGCGGACGGATAAGCGGGTATGGCTTTTGATCAGCAAGTGGTCCGGCGGAGAATATGACCAGGAGAAGATCGCCCGGAAGCTCCAGGCATATTTTAAGATGACCGTGCAAGAAGAGGCAGCCGGAGTAAGGGTCTACCGTTTCGAACCCGGTATGGCAGGTACCTAAAGAGGCTTGCGATGAAACGCGGGGATATGTTTGCCGTTTTGCTTTTACTGGCCGTTACCGCTGCTTTCTATCTGCCGTTGTTCCAGAATCTCAATCACGGCCTTTCTTCCGTTGACTGGTATGAAAAATACTGCTTTATGTCCTCCGCCAGGAAGACGGTGCTGGAATACCGGCAGTTTCCTTTCAGGTCTCCTTTTTTCGACGGCGGATACCCTACTATCGGCCACCCCTACGATGATGTCTTTAATCCGCTGTTCATTCTTGTCCTGGCCTTCGGAGAAGTAGTCGCCATCAGGGTCATTCCCTTTTTGCTTTTTCTCTCCGGGGCCCTGGGGATGTTCTACCTGGCCAGATACGTGCTGGCTTACAACCTTCCCGGAGCTCTTTTCTCGGCGGCAACCTTCGTATTATCAAGTTTCGGGGCCTGCCAGTTCTCCGAAGGCAACCTCGAGAAACTCTATCCATATCTTCTGCCGTTACTGACGGCGTTTTTCCTTAAGTCAAAAAAGAATCCGTATTTTATCCTCGCCGCCAGCCTTGTCTTAGGCATGTTCTTGGTAAAAGGAGTCATCGCGATCCCGGTTGTGCTCTTTTTGTTCCTTATCGCCTGCCTCTACAGCGTTGAAGCCGGGGAAGGAAAGCCGGGTATCGGTTTTTCTTACATGATAGCTTTTCTTGTGGTCGTCTGTTTGTCATGTGCGTTATGCGCGCCTAAAATATTATCCGCACTGGACTTGCTTGGCCACAGACAAATACAGTTCATTCACTTTCCCTTTGAAAACTCATACCAGGCTATTTCTTCCTATATCGTGCAGCATGGCAGGGCCTTGTCTTTGGCCAGGCTTTTCAGCACCCTTCTGGTGAAGGACGCCTATGTAGTTGATGGGGACGATTTTTCTCAGATGTACCTTGGGTACATCCCGGTCGCGCTCTTCCTGGTGGCTGCGTTCCTGTACTGCAGAAAGCTCTGGAGGTTCCTGGCCGCCCTTGCCGTATTCATGCTCATTGCCGCCGGCCCCCGCAGCCCCGTTGATATATTTAAGCTGCTCTGGCAGTCGCATCCCTTTGTCCATTTCATATGGAAGCTCGATGAAGCATTCCATATCTATATCCTCTTTCTTATCTGTACTGTTTCCGGCGCAGCGTTCTTATTGCTGGACAGGGCCAAGAAACACAGGCAACTATGGGTATTGGCCGCCTATGTCCTGCTGTCTCTGGCTAGCGTCCACCTGTTCCTGACAGACCAGCGTTTTCTCTTCCATTCGGACGTACGCCTTCTTGAGCCGCAATTCGGGCAGAATATCCCCAGGATCCCCAGGTTTTACCCGCGCAAGCCTTTCTTCCAGGTCAAGTTCAATTTCCCCGATAAGACCAAGGACGATTATTTCTATGTCCGGCAGAATATCGGTATAACGGATTTTCACCAGGACTTATTGATCAGAATCGGCAATTACGCTATCCCCAAATATGTGGTCGACAAAGGCGATTACAGGCGTTTGCCTGGGCTTGAAAGCACATTAACGCTGAACCCTGAATATAAGGGGGAGGCCTTTTTCCCTGACGGAAGGAATAAAGCCCTCCTGAAATATTTCAGCCCGAACAAAATACGCGTTAACGTCACGGTTGCCGGGCCGGCTACGCTGATCATAAATCAGAATTACCATAAAAACTGGAAAGCCAGCCTTGGCCGCGTAGAGAATTATCATGGCTTGCTTGCGGTCAGGCTCCGGCAGCCGGGGGAATACGAGATTAGCCTCACATATTTCCCCGTAGAATTCTATATAGGGCTTATCATCAGCGCGGCCGGCCTTGCCTGCTTTTTGGCTTTCCTGGCGTTCGGCAGGCCTCATCAAAGCTATTGATTTTCCATTTTTCCTGTGCTACTTTAGTATCTGCGTTCACAGGCACGGAGAGATGGGAGAGTGGTTGAATCCAGACGTCTCGAAAGCGTCCAGGCCGCAAGGTCTCGCAGGTTCGAATCCTGCTCTCTCCGCCAGTAAAAGCAGAGGAGGTGTCTATGATGGCCCTCGACGGATCCCGGAAGGATTTTTTGACTAACTGCTTCATGAAAGAAGACCTTATGCCTTTCTTGCAAAGCGTTTGGGCGGAGAGCAAGGCATATACGAAGCCGTTCTCGATCCTGCTTATTGACGTTGACCATTTCAAGTCCTTTAACGATACCTACGGCCACCTTGACGGCGATGAGGTGTTGAAATACTTTTCCAGCTCTTTACGCCTGAGCCTGGGAGAGCAGGCGGGCATTCCTTTCCGTTTCGGCGGGGATGAATTCGTAGTGGTGCTTCCCGGCAAGACTGCCGCGGAGACGTACGCGTTGGCCTGCCGGCTTGCCAAAAACATAAAGAGCAGGCATTTCCTTTTGAAGGGCCGCCAGTTTAAAATGAGCTTCAGCGGCGGGGTTGCCTCATACCCGCAGGACGGACAGACCGCCGAGGAGATCCTGGACAGGGCTGACAAGGCCGTCTATTCCTCTAAAAGAAGCGGCCGCGGCCATACCACGCAATACAGCAAGAGGTGGCTCAACACCCTCAAGGTCTTTGGGCCGGTTGTCCTTATTGTGCTTATCGCCGCCGGGCTCTTTTTGCTCAATAAATACTATTATAAAGGCCAGCTGGGGGCGCTTAGAAGAATTAACGCGGTCCAGATCAGTATTCCGCGTTTTGAGGCGAAGAGCCTTGATACCGTGTATCTTAAATCCGGGGGATACCTGAAAGGCACGATTACCAATGAAACTGCCGATGAGCTTGAGTTGCGCTTAAAGCTTGACCGCGGCCAAGGCACGATGGTGCTTAAAAAGTCAGACATTAAATACGTCGAGAAAGGCCAGAAGCCGACCCCGGATAATCCCGCAAAATAAGCTTACGTTTTTATACCTACCATTGGAGAGGTGGCAGAGTGGTCGAATGCGCGCGCTTGGAGAGCGCGTGTCCTGCAAGGGACCCAGGGTTCGAATCCCTGCCTCTCCGTTCTATCAAATATAAGAAGAGGCGGTCTTTGGCTATTACTCGAAGAGACCTGCCTTTCCGCCAGATTTTTGAGTGAACCTTCCGTCGAGAGCCAACTGGTTTAGGCTTAAATAGGAAGGGCCTTGGACTCAAAAGGGGTCAGTATAAATTAGCTAAAAAGGAGGCACGTATGGGTTGCGGAACCTGCGGTCCCAAGAAACCGAAGAAAAAAGCAAAGAAGAAAAAGAAATAAGTTTGCATTCTATCGCTCGCCGGGCTGGACTTAACCGTTCAGCCCTTTTTGTTTGTCCTAAAGCATCCCAAAAATGCTTGCCTTAGCCAATGGGGAGTAGGATAATATCATTTACTGCAAAGGGGCGGGCCATTAATCGCACGAGGCAAAAGATAAAAAATATTCTTATTGTTTTACTGGTAATCTCAATAATTACCATACCTGCTTATGCGGTAAATGCTGTTGATGCAATGCTGTGTAAAAAAGTTGTTCTGCGCGCCATTGAAAGGACGGTATTAGTAAACCGCGTAACAGGAGAGGTTAAATATATACTGCGAAAAGGGCAGTGGATGCTCCTTACGGGAGAACAAAAACAAGCATGTCAATCAATGTATAACGCCCAGGTATATATTAAGCAACGCGTCAGTAAATAAGTTTAGCTTTTTGTGATGCCATTCATTTCTGTGCGCCAAGGACATTAAGGGAGAGAAAATGAAAAAACTCATAGCGTTATTTGTGGCGTTGTTTGCGTTGGCCAGTCTTTGTTATGCTCAAGGGTCTCCTGAAACTCTTCGGGATCAGGCGTATAATAAGATAAAAGTCTCCAGCGAGTTGGTGGAAAAAGCAAAAAAATTGCTGATTCCGGGACAAACCAAGGAGAATTTGGTTATTGCTGCACAGCTTTTTGTGCAGGCAGGACAATTATTCGAGCAAGCAAACAATGCCTTGAAAGCATTAGGAAAGAACTACGTCTCTCAAGACGATATTAATAATTGCGATAAGGCTGTCCAGGTTTGCGTAGATGCGATAACCCACATTAAACGCATCCTGGGAGTTCAAGAAATCCCGCCTCCGTCAAATTCAATTAAGACTCTTGTTACACCATGAGGCAGGATGAAGAATGAATAGTTATTTGAGCGCTAGGGACACTGCGGAAGAGATAGATAGAAAGCGATGGCAAAAATAAAGCTTGATTTACACGATATTTTTAACAAAGGACAGTCGATTACAACCGAGCTTGATCGGGTCATTGGAGAGGCTGTAGAGAAGAGAATTTCTTTAGTAGAGATCATTCCTGGCAAAGGAAGTGGGCAATTAAAGAAGCACGTGTTGCGTTTCTTGGAGCAGCCGGAGATAAAAAGGCTTTACCATAGGATAGAGAAAGACGATAAAAATTTCGGCAGGATTTTTGTTCATTTTAG